>OGRN01001891.1_pt1 | contig 16981 bp, 9 predicted proteins | sample 1553401 | NCBI WGS metagenome assembly OGRN01 (sample SAMEA2580096, study PRJEB22360) | human gut metagenome | biome: human gut; feature: human-associated habitat; material: faeces | place: Denmark | collected 2008/2010 | reverse complement strand
ATAATATAGTTTTGTCAATAGTATTTTCTATTTTCTTCAACTATTTTATAATTTCATTATATTTAGTTCCTGTGGACGAATCCTCAGGACATTTTACTGAATGAGGAGAATTTCATGTCTGACTATAACATTACCGATCTACTCTCTCCGGCATTTCTGGAACGTATGCAGAAAATGCTCGGAGACGAATACGAAGATTTTATAAAAAGCTATGAAGCGCCACGCACCTACGGGCTGCGTGTCAATACCGCAAAGATAAGCTGTGAAGAATTTGAAAAGATCGTGCCGTTTCCGGTCACCCCGATCCCGTGGATCCCGAACGGATATTTTTATCCCGGGGATGTCCGACCTTCTTTCTGTCCTCTGTATCAGGCAGGACTTTATTATCTGCAGGAACCAAGTGCCATGACACCGGCATCCTGCCTTCCGGTCACTCCGGGTGAAAATATCCTTGATCTTTGCGCGGCGCCGGGCGGTAAAGCAACTGCACTGGGAGCCATGTTAAACGGCAGTGGACTTCTTGTCGCTAACGATATCAGTTCTTCCAGAACTCGCGCGCTGCTTCGAAATATAGAACTTTTTGGCATCGCCAATGCATTTGTGACCAATGAGACACCGGCTCATCTGAAAGATCGTTTTCCGGAATTTTTTCACAAAATCCTGCTGGATGCCCCCTGCTCCGGTGAAGGTATGTTCCGTAAAGAAGATGCACTTGCCAGAGACTGGACACCGGAAAAATCCGACGAGCTTTCTGTTCTGCAGAAAGAATTGATCCTGCAGGCTGCGGATATGCTGCGTCCCGGCGGACAGCTTCTTTATTCTACCTGTACCTTTGCCCCGAAAGAAGATGAAGGAGTCGTTTCTTATCTTCTCGAAAACCGCCCGGATATGAAGCTTATGGAACTTCCTGCTTACGAGGGTTTCACTCCCGGAGTCCCGGCATGGGGAAACGGTGATCCAGCGCTTTCCCACTGTGTTCATCTCTTTCCTCATAAAATGCAGGGGGAAGGACACTTTATGGCTCTGTTCCGCAAAGAAGGCCGCACGGATCTGATTGGTCAGTTTTCTTATGCAAAACCCAATCCGGACACCCGTAAATGGCTGGAACTTTTCTTTCAGGAAATCGGACTCAAAACACTCGGCGGCCAGGCATTCGACTGGAACCGTGTCGAAACACGTAAAGACAAAGTTTACTATCTTCCGCCGGTCACCGGTGATTTCCGTGGCCTCACCTTCCTTCGAAACGGATTATATCTCGGAGATCTCAAGAAAAATCGTTTCGAACCGTCCGAACCATTTGCACTTGCCCTTCGAAAAGATGATGCAGACGGGATCATTTCCCTTTCTGTTAATGACCAGCGTCTTACCCGTTACCTGAAAGGTGAAACCCTGAATATAGAACCGACAGAAGCTGCCCATACAAAGGGCTGGCATCTTCTCTGCGTCGAGGGCTATCCTCTCGGTTTTGGCAAGCTGGTCGGTCAGACTTTCAAAAATAAATATCCCGCAGGCTGGAGAGTTTAATCTCCTGCCCTGCGGGACTTCAGACCGGGATCATTTTCCCAAGTGCAAATGAATAAATATAGGTTTCTTTTACTTTTTTCTGCAGCATACGCTCCAGTGCCTGCGCATAATCCTCAAGCTGCGTATGATAAAGGTCGATCAGATGCTGTTCTTCGCCTTTTCGCACCCTGTCTGTCTTGTAATCGACAAGTACGATTTCTTCATCTTCTATAAAATAAGCATCGATGATTCCCTGTACCAGAACAGTCTCCTCACCATTCCAGTCTTTTTCGATATTTTTCATACGCTGTGCAAGTACAAATGGCTGTTCTCTGTATAACTGATCCGCCTCGAAAGCTTTTTTCATACGCTGACCGATCTCAGAATGCAAAAATGTCATAATATCCTGTATTCGGATGCATTGCGCTTCTTCATATGCCATTTTTTTAGCTTCTGTAAGTGCAGTGATCTGTTTGTGGATCTGACTTTCTGAATCCACTGCCATATAATCCAGACATTCCATCAGACGGTGATATGCTGTTCCCCGTGCCGCCCCCTTATATTCTTCGTTTCCTCCGGATACAAAATCCGGCACCAGAGGCACGATATCCGGCTCTGAAAACAATGCTTCCTCCCGGTCATTTTCCCCGTGCCAGCTGCGCTTCTTCAGTTCAGAAACACTGACTTTCACCGGAAGATTCCTTAAATATGCATGCGGATACTGATAACTGAAACGCTTTTCCAAAAACTCGTGGATCTCTTCATCGTAAATTCTGTTACTGTCCCATTCTTTCAGAAGTTTTTCCTGCATCTGTGTATCCGTCTGCCCCAGAATTTCTCCCTGTACCAGTTCTGTCACAGTCACCTTATGCACGATAAACTGCGCATTTTCCTTCTCGCAGACCGCAGCCGGTCTCTCTGTAATTCCATATTCATGGAGCAGCTCCTGCATTGCAGGATGTCTTGCAAGCGCCGGCAGAATATAAGACCAGTAAGTTTTTGCTTTTCCGCGCACTGCAATCGGAAGCAGTGGCTCTTCATGATCCATATAAACACTTAATGCTTTACAGACATCCGGCAGTTTACCGATGCATCCTGTGATGATCAGCTTTTCCTTCGCTCTTGTCAGTGCTACATAAAGCACACGCAGTTCTTCTCCCAGACTTTCTCTCTGTAACTGTCTGCGGATGATCTGCTTATGAACCGCGGAAAGAATCAGTCTTTTTTCCGGAAGTATCACATCTACCCCGAATCCCATATCCGGATGGATCAGGAAACGACTGTTGATATCCTGAAAATTGAACTGTTTCCCCATTCCGGCCGCAAATACGACCGGAAACTCCAGTCCCTTGCTCTTGTGGATCGTCATGATCTGCACCGCACCACTTCCGGCATCCGCAAGATTTACTTCTCCAAAATCCACCTCATACTTCTGGAACTTTTCGATATAACGGACAAAGTTAAACAGTCCACGGTAACTCGTCTTCTCATAATCCATTGCTTTTTCCACAAGCATATGAAGGTTTGCCCCGCGCTGCGCACCTCCCGGCACAGCTTTTACATAATCCGCATAGCCAGTCTTCGCCAAAATACGAAGGATCAGTTCATGCACCGGTGTATACGCAGATAAATTCCGCATCTCTTCCAGTTGAGCCTGAAAAGCGCACAATTTTTCCTGCAGGCACTTTTCCTCCTCTGTCAGGATTTCCCGTTCCGCTTCGCAGTAGGCACACAGACTCTCATACAGCATTCCCTCCGGGCAACGACTCTTAAGGATTGCAAGCTCCTGCACCGTACATCCCACGATCGGAGAATGCAGTACACCGGTCAGTGGAATATCCTGTAATGGATTATCACAGACTCTCAGATAATTCAAAAGGGTAACGACTTCCTGTGCTGAGAAATATCCTGTCCGCGATGCACTGTAAACCGGAATGCCCTTGGATGTCAGCACCTGACTGAACGGTTCCGCCCATCCTGTCGCCGAACGAAGCAAAATCACGATATCTCCGTATTCAACCTTCCGGTATCTGCCGGTCTCTTTATCCAGCACTTCCTCATTGCCGACCATTTTGCGGATTCGCTGTGCAATGGCCAGTGCCTCCAGCTCCTGTACTGTTTGATTTCCATTTTCTTCTTCTGACAGTTCTTCCCCGTCCTTTTCGATCAAAAGAACTTCTGTCGTATTCTCGGGGCCATTTGTTTTCTCTCCCACTATATGTTCTTTTTCCGGAAAAGAAGCTCCTGTATAAAGCGCATTTTCGTCGTCATAAGTAATGCCCCCTATATCTTCCCCCATAATCTGGCGGAAAATGTAATTAACCGAAGATAAAACTTCTCTCCTGCTTCGAAAATTTTTGTACAGATCCACACGCTGTTCTTTTGCATCTTCAAGAGAATAGCTGTGGTATTTCTCCATAAAAAGTTCCGGTCTTGCAAGTCGGAATCTGTAAATACTCTGCTTTACATCTCCTACCATAAAAATATTTTTACGTCCATCCGCCCAGCCGGACACCAGATTAGTGATCATTTCCTGTACAAGGTTGCTGTCCTGATATTCGTCCACCATTACTTCCTCATATCTGGCAGATAATTCTTTCGCAGCAGTACTTGGAATGATATCTTCGCCTTCTTTTTTCATCAGTATTTCCAGGGCAAAGTGTTCCATATCCGAAAAATCCAGAACATTTTTTTCTCGTTTTTTTGCCGCAAATGCCGCTTTAAACTGTAATGTGATCCGTGCAAGTCCCTCCATAGGTTTCCGGCAGTATTTCAATGCCTCCAGAATATGTTCTTCAGACTGGCTGAAATAATGCTCTTCAAGTTCTTTCCATATATATTTTTCTGTATCACGAAGGTCTTTCACCTGTTTCTTCTTTTCCTCATCTACATTCAGATCTTTTTTGGCAGAAAGACGTGCATATTTATGTGCTGCAAGAAGTGATGTCATACCATTATAGTCCCTCTTTGCTGCACGTTCTTTTGCTTCTTTCAGAAGGAGACTGTCACTTTCCAATGCTGTTTCGTAAAAATACGGACCATCGATTTCCCGGCAGATATGTGTGGCACAGTCCAGCAGTTCTTCAATTTCTGAAATACTTTCCAGCGCAGCATTCCACAGAAGCGTCATCCACTTTGTATTACGCAGTTCTATTACGTTATCCACCTGATAGACTCTCTGACATTCTTCAATCCACTCCTCCGGAAACGGATGACTCATAGAAGCATCATATAACTTATAGATCATATCCCGGATTTCATCATCGGTTTTGCCGTTTGCATAACACTCTGCCAGATTCAGAAATTTCTCATCTTTCTGCGCATATGCCTCTTCCAGCACTTCCTTCATCACATCTTCACGCAGAAGTTTCAGTTCTCCTTCTTCTGCTGTACGATATCCCGGATCCAGATCTATCATATGAAAATAATTTCGGATGATATATGCACAAAAACCATCGATGGTCGTAATCTGTGCATTATGTATCAGTGATGTCTGACGCTGAAGGTGTTCATTGTCCGGATTATCGTACAGTTTCTGTTCAATTGCCGCTGAGATACGTTCTTTCATTTCTCCGGCAGCCGCGCGGGTAAATGTCATGATCAGAAGACGATCTATGTCGACTGGTTTCTTCGGATCGCAGATCTTGCTTAAAATACGTTCTACAAGAACGGCAGTTTTTCCGGATCCTGCTGCTGCACTTACCAGAATATTCCGGTCACGGAGTGAAATCACTTTCTGCTGCTCCTCAGTCCATATTACTCCCATTCGTCATCCACCTCCTTTGCAAATGCTTTCCATATCTCATCGTCTGCAAACTGCTTCAGTCTGCGGAACTCATATCCCGGGATTTTGCGGTCAAATCCGCATGTCCCCTGATACGGGCAGTACGTACATGCATTCCGATTGCCCATCTCATAAGGCGAAACTTCTGCATTACCGTCCAGTATTGCCTCCCGGATATCAGTAATCTTCTTTTTGACATAGGCACCCAGAAGTGCAAACCCCTGCTCATCAGCTACTGAAGAACCTTTCCTCAGTTCCCCCTTCGTTGTGTAGGACAACGGCAGGGAGATTGTTGTCTTATCCAGACCTTCGATCACATCTCTGTCTGCCATGACCAGACCATTCATTTTGAGTTTTTTAAAGATCTCCGGATCCAGTCCGTCCAGATCATCTTCCATCTCTTTTTGCAGCATAGGATCTTTGACATTGTAATAAAAAATTCCTGCCGGCTTCACCTCTGCATCCGGATATTTGCGCTGTTCTGCCTTTACCGCCGCATCCATGTAGACGACAAGCTGCATCTGCAGACCGTAATAAATGCTTACCAGATCAAATGTCGTATTTCCCGTCTTGTAATCAATGATCTTTACATAGACTTTATCGTCTGTCTTCATGATATCCAGACGGTCAATACGTCCTCCGCCGATTGAAACTTCAAATCCCTCCGGCTGAAATTTACCGTTTCGAAGCTGTTCCTGCAATGCCCACACAGTTCTTCTAAGGATTCTTCGCGTACGCTCGATCATATACCGGTTCCTTGCACTGCTCTGAAGGATCGTATTGCCATAATCGGCGCTGATCCTGTCCAGACATTCATCCGCGATCGCATCCCGCATCTCATCCGAAAGCACACTCCAGTCCAACTTTCTCCTGTGAAGTTCTGCCGCAAAATCTTCCAGTGCCTGATGGATCACATTTCCCATATCCATCGCCTTAAATTCGTATTCTGCACGTTCTTTTACTTCCAGTCCATATTTCAGGAAATGCGCAAAAGCACATGCCGAAAAACGTTCCAGTCTCGTTGCACTGTTCGGTGAAACTTCCCCGTACAGAGCTTTCGCTACGCTTTTGCTGATCTGATCGACCGGTTTGCGAATAAAAGCAGCTTCTATGAGTTTTTTTGTTGCTGTACGATATCTCGGACTGTTCAGATACCAGCTATACAGTTCTGCAAAAATCAGATTATCTTTTCTTTTTTCTTCATCAGTCAGTCCTGACAGAAAATATTCCACTGCTGTATTCGGAGTCTCAATAAGTTCCAGCTCATTCTGTGGTTCTTCCGCACGCTCTGTCTTAAGCTTCGGAAAAAGTGTCTGCACTGTCCGGATCAGAAATGCCGGTCCCGTCGCTTCTCCTTTTCCGTTGGACATACTGTACGAAAGGCAGAGTCTCTCGGATGGCTTCGTGAGGTTGAGATACAGATAAAACCTCTGCATATTCATCAGTTCTTTTGGTCCCGGTGCCAGTTCAATCCCCTGCCCTCCCAGAAAATCTCTGTCCATCTCTGTAAGTATTCCTCCTGACTCCGTATTTTTCGGTATACATCCTTCATTGACTCCTGCAAAAAACAATGCACGGATATCTTTCAGCCTCGTTCTCTCCATATCACCGACCAGTACCTGATCGATTCCCGGCGGGATCAGTGCTACCTTCGCCTGTCCCATGCCTGTTTCAAGGAGCTGGCGATATTCCTCCGCAGATACTTTTTCTTCTCCCAGAATGCTGACCATTTTATCGAGAAGATTCATAACTATACCATAAATCTGGGCATATTCTTTTTCCATGGCACGGTCGCCGTGCTGCTTAAATAAAAGCTCCTGTACTGCAAGTTTTTCCTGCACGCGGCTCTGCACAATAAATTCATAGAGACACCTGCTGTATTCTGCGACTGTTTTTTTCTTTCCGGCAAAACCTTCTGCAAGAGATCGTACCTCCGTCACGAAACGCTCCCGTATATTATTCAGTTCCATGATTGACTCTGGATCCATGTCACGGCTGAGTCGCACCCATCCCTCATCCCATTTTCGAAATCCATGAATTCCAAGTGCCAGTACATAATTTTCCAGACGATCTGTCTCACTTCTGGAAATATCGGACATACCGCAGCGCAAATACCGGAACACGCTTTCATAGCTGAATCCCTGACTTACCATCTCCAGTGCCGCACGTACATATTCCACGAATGGATTCATCAGTACAGAATGCTTCTCATCTATAAAAAACGGAATCCCGGCTTCTTCAAAGACATGTCTTGCAATACTTCCGTATTCTTCCAGATTTCCTGTGATCACTGCAATCTGCCCGTAGCGGTACTGTGAATCCCGTACCAGCCGGATAATTCTTCTTGCAGTCTCCTGCATCTCTCTCTCCGGTGTCCCTGCCTGAAAAATCTGCACTTCTTTTTGCTCTTTATCATAACTTCTTCTGCGATAACGAAACAGATTCTGCTCCAGGAATCCAAGGGCGGGCGAATCAGCAAACCGGGAACTGCTGCCACTCTTTATCCAGACTGGTTCTTCCATATCTTTTGTAAATTCACTTAAAGAGCGAATCATTTTATGACTCATATAAAACAATTCATGCGGCTTTCCCTTTGCAAGCAATTCCTCTCTGACATCCATTGTGACTGTCACGGAAACTTTTTTGCAAACTGCCAGCAGTTCCCGGATAACCGTATGCTGTACCGGTGTAAATCCCGTATAACCATCAAGTATGACTGTACTTCCACGTAGTTTCTGTGAAAACGGAATTTCCTTTGCAAGTACTTCCAGCACCTCTTCTGATGTCATAAAATGGTCCGACAGATATTCCCGGAATGCCTGATAAAGAACCGACACGTCTTTTAATTTCATCTGCAAAAGCGGCTTGCCCTCTGCGTCATTGATCATCTTATCCATCTCTTCTTCATGGACTTCATACTGCATAAACTCCGAAATCAGGGATTTCACCTCATCAAGATAGCCCGGCTTTTTCATCTGGTTTTTCAGATAGACAAGATTTTTCCGGTTCATTTGTACCAGTTTCTGAAGAACCATATTCTTTCCGGTCTCTTCCAGAACTTTCCGTGTATCTCCTCCGACTTCCTCAAAAATACGGTATGCCAGTCGTTCAAAGCTCAATACATCAATATTTAAAATTCCTTTTTGCGGATGCATTTCCACGAGTGTTTTCTGCGTCTGCATGGTAAACTGCTCCGGAACGATTACATAATACATATTTGCCGGATTTCGTGAGGCTTCGCATATCACATTCTGATATGCTGCGTACGATTTACCCGCGCCGGAATTTCCAATGATAAACTGAAGTGACATAAAACCCTCCCTGCTAAACATTTACTTTTATGATACATATTTCAGTAAAATATGAATAAGATATACAGAATCATATCCCGCAGTACCCCTGGGCATCGCACCGGGAACCGGACCATCGGATCAGGAGGCTTCAACATGAGTTCGAAAACCAAAATCATCGTCTTACATATGAAAGAGGTAATCTATACCGGAATTTTTCTGCTGCTCCTTGTGATCTTCGGGGTAGTGATGCTTCTTATGTTCGGCCCCGGAAAATCTGAAACGGCATCCTCAGATACCGTTTCAAAATACACACCCGGGATTTACCGGACCTCTATTCGATTAAATAACAACAGCTTCGATGTCGAAGTGACCGTCGATCAGGACAGTATCCAATCAATTCATCTCGCAAATTTGAGTGAAAGCACTTCTGCCATGTTTCCTCTGGTTGAACCTGTACTGGATTCGCTTGCCAGCCAGATTTATTCTGCACAGTCACTGGAAAATCTAAAGTATTCCAGCGACCAGAAATATACAGCACTCATGCTGATCCATGCCGTTGATGAAGCTGTCGCAAAAGCTGAGACTGCCGGTTAGATCCGGATCTGATCCAGTTCTTTCTTCCACAATGTTGCGCACGCATCACTCGGCATGCGGAGATCTCCTCGCGGAGATACAGCAACGCTTCCGACTTTCGGGCCATCCGGCAGGCAGGAGCGTTTAAACTGCTGCATGAAAAATCTGCGATAGAATGTCTTAAGCCACTTCAGGATTGTCTCATCATCATATTCTCCGGCAAAAGCATTCTGAGCCAGACGGAAGATTTTTTTCGGCGGGAATGTCCAACGAAGCATGTAATATAAGAAAAAGTCATGCAGTTCGTACGGCCCCACAAGATCTTCCGTCTTCTGGGAAATCACACCGTCTTTCGGCGGGAGAAGTTCCGGACTTACAGGAGTATCCAGAATATCCAGAAGGATCTCTGCAAGTTTCTGATCTTCGCAGGTATCTGCATAATATCTTACCAGATGACGTACCAGTGTCTTCGGCACGGAACTGTTGACTGCATACATGGACATATGATCACCATTATAAGTAGCCCATCCAAGTGCCAGCTCAGACAGATCACCGGTTCCGATAACGATACCACCGGACTGGTTTGCAATATCCATCAGGATCTGGGTACGTTCCCTTGCCTGACCATTCTCATAAGTGACATCATGTACTTCCGGATCATGCCCGATATCTCTGAAATGAAGATTAACCGCCTCACGGATATTCACTTCTTTCAGCGTTGCCCCCAGACATTTGCTTAACTGGCAGGCATTGTTGTAGGTACGGTCAGTCGTTCCGAAACACGGCATTGTGACAGCCGTGATCTTGCTTCTGTCCATACCAAGCATATCAAATGCACGCACTGTGACAAGAAGTGCCAGCGTGGAATCCAGTCCGCCTGACAGACCTATCACAGCATTCTGGCAGTGAATATGTGCAAGACGTTTCTTAAGTCCCATTGCCTGAATATTCAGGATTTCGTCACAGCGGCGCTCTCTTTCTTCTTTGATTCCCGGTACAAACGGTCTGGAATCAAATTTACGGGTAAGAACTGTCTCTGTATTTTCCAGTGTAAACGGTGCTTCGTTATAACTGATGTCCTTCCCTTCCGGTGCCAGATCCGGCGCAAACTGACAGGTTGTCATTCTTCTTCGTTCATTATCCAGACGGTGGATATCAAGATCTGCATAGATTACACCATTGGTGAATCTTCGGCTCTCAGCAAGAATCGAGCCGTTTTCCGCAATCAGATTATGACCGCCGTAAACGACGTCCTGTGTGGATTCACCTTCTCCCGCCGTTGCATAAATATAGCCACAGAGAAGTCTTGCAGACTGCGCACTCACAAGGCTCTTACGGTAAGAATCCTTACCAACAACTTCATCACTCGCAGACAGATTGACGATCAGATTTGCACCATGGAATGCATGTGCAACGCTCGGCGGGTTTGGTACCCAGAGATCTTCACAGATTTCTGCTGCAATCTGCAGCTTCGGCATGTCCTCGCATGTAAAGATCGTATTCGGAGAAATCCAGATATCTTCCTCATAAAGCTCGTCCTCAGAATCCTCATCATCGAAATCCTCAACATCAAAGTCCAGATCGTCAAAATCCTCGTCCTCGAAATCCTCATCATCGAAGTCCTCGTCCTCGAAATCTTCATCATCGAAATCTTCATCATCAATTTCTTCGAGTTCTTCAAACTCATCAAAAGATGCCATCTCAATGTCAAATTCCACGTCATCAAAATCGCTGTCATACCGTTCTTTGTACGCTTCGCGGTCAATGTGAACCGTGCCGTCGACATGCTCTCCTGAAGTAAAATATCTTGCCTCATAAAACTCATTATAATTTGGCAGATACGTCTTCGGTACAAACCCCAGGATTTCACCGTGATTGAGTCCTGCTGCCACATTATAAAGCTTACCATTGTATTCCAGAGGGAGTCCGACAAAGATCAGTGCGTCCACCTCTTTTGTTTCTTCTGCAATACGGACAAGCTGAACTTTCGCCTCTTCCAGAAGATTCTCCTGCCAGAACAGATCTCCACAGGTATATGCAGTGATACAAAGTTCCGGAAATACCATAACCTTTGCACCCTGTTCTTCCATCTCATGGATCATACGGATGATTTCTGTTGCATTATATTCGCAGTCAGCCACACGGACATCCGGTGTAGCGGCAGCTACCTTTATAAAACCGTCTTTCACAGCTTTTTCCTCCTATTTGCACTTTCTGAGAATTTCTTTTAACTCCTCTACACTGAAGATATAATTTTTATTACAGAAATGACAGTTCAGTTCTACTTCTTTGCCTTCCTGGATCAGTTCATTTAGTTCTTTACGTCCGATGCTGATCAGCGCACGCTCTACACGGCTCTTGCTGCAGTTACAGTAAAATTCTGTCGGGATCGTATCGTTGATTTCAATATCAAAACCGTCAAGTACCTGTTCCAGAAGGCTCTCCGGTGTATGGCCCTGCTCCAGAAGTGTCGTTACGGACTGGATCTTCTGTACATTTTCTTCAAGTTTTGCGATCGTTTCTTCTTCTGCAAACGGCATAACCTGTACGATAAAACCTCCAGCCTGACGTACGGTATTATCTTTGTTCATCAGAACGCCGAGCCCTACTGCTGACGGCACCTGCTCACTCGCTGCAAAATAATAAGTAAGATCCTCTGCGATCTCTCCTGTCTGTAATGCGACCTGACCAACATACGGCTCTTTCAGTCCCATATCCTTAATGACCTGAAGAAAACCATTGCCGACAGCACCGGATACATCCAGTTTGCCTTTCGCATTTGCCGGGATAATTACTTCCGGATTTCCCACATACCCCTTGACACGTCCTTTAGAATCTGCAGTAACGGTAATTCCCTGAATCAGTCCGTCACCTTTTACCTGCAGTGTCAGGATGTCTTTGTCTCCCTTCATCATCACACCCATCATAGAACCGGCTGTGAGAAGACGCCCCAGCGCGGCAGTTGCCACCGGACTTGTGTTGTGATCCTGTCTTGCAGTCTCCACGGTTTCTGTTGTAACTGCTGCAAACGCACGGATCTGGCTGTCCGCAGCAATCGCTCTTACTATATAATCTTTCATATTCTGTCTGTACCTCTTTTATTTATTTTTTCCTTTTTCCCTTGCAACAAAAAACATTCTCTCGCTGTCCTTCGTAGCAGGTTCCATCGTATACGCATCATAAACCGCCAGAAGATCCATACCTGCTTCTTTTATCAGTGATTCGATTTCTTCCTGCGGATAGGCTTTCTGGCAGTGGACTTCCTCGCATTTTTCATACAGGTCATCCTCTCTCGGAAGAAAAACAGCAAGCTCATAATAATTCAGGCCTTCTTCTTCATCAAAACTGTTGTCCCAGATGAAGCTGCCCTCCTCACGGTTCTCGGCAATTGTCGTATCACCCATAAGGTCTCTGTACTTATGTACGGTATTCATATCAAAGAGAAAAATACCTTCCGGATCCAGATAGTTATTTACCAGACGAAATACCTGAAGAAGTTCTTCTCTCTCCGTGATATAATTCAGGCTGTCACACACACTGACCACCGCACGTACCGTACCATATAATTCAAATTCCTGCATATCCTGTAAAAGATAGAGAATATCCTGCCCGGATTCTACTCTCTTTTCCATTGCCTCTGCAAGCATTTCCTCGGAATTGTCCACACCAATCATATCATACCCCCGATCTGCAAGCAATCCCGTCATTGTACCTGTACCGCAGCCGAGTTCCAGTACAAGTCCGTCTGCGATCCCGTATTCTCTCAGGCGTGCTGTGACATAGTCTGCCCAGCCTTCGTAATCAATGTTATCCATGAACAAGTCATAAACCTGTGCAAATTTACTGTATGCTTCCATTTTCTTCCTCTCTCCTGCTGGTAAAAAAGGCAGATGATCTCTCACCTGCCTCTTTTGTGTCTTTGTTATCCTTTTACTGAACAGGCATATAATATACGTCTGCCGCTTCTCCGTGCCAGTAATAGCTGTTGCCGTCTGCATCATATGCATCCTGTTCATCAGCGAAGCTATAGGTATTTCCGTCAAAATCTACCCAGTTTCCGTTACCGTCCGGCTGAATAACGAGTGGATGTCCGTCAGAATTGCGGTAGATGGTTCTTGTCTCATCGGTGTTGGAAAGCTGCTCATCTGTAAATCCACCGGAATTCGTGGATGTGTCTGTAGAAGCAGTTCCATTATCTGCAGCCTGTGAAGCATCGTTCGAGCTTCCATCGGCAGTTGTTCCGTCAGTGGAAGCGGATGCATCTGTATTTCCTGCGTTATCAGAAGCTGCTGCACCGGAATTGTCTGCTGCGTTGTCTGCGGAGCTGTTATCTGCTGCCGGAGCCGCCGCCTGCTTCGGTGCTGCTTCTTTCAGTGAAGAATCTCCCAGAATCTGGAAGGAAGCGACTGCTGCCTTGATAGAATCCAGTGCATCTTCGCTCTTTACAGAAGCTTCGATATTATAATATTCGGTATCGTTGGCAAATACTTTGTGAACCACATAAAGGTCTCCGCCACTCTTATCTGTATTCAGCATTTTGGTTGTGTAGCTGTATACACCAATTCCGTTGACATCATTGGATGTATAATCCTGAATTTCAAAATCAGTGCCGTTTACTTTGTCACCATCTGCCTGATCAAGTGAAACTGCCATATCCTGTGTGCTCGGGATCACGGTAGAAGCCATGGTATCCTCACCCTGTCCGTGCAGGATCAGAATGTTTCCGACATTCGGAGACTCAAAGCTTACCATATCTGTCTCGTCTGTCTTATTGGCCCATGTGGCATCCGGAAGGTTGATCGCGATTGACTTATCTGCGGATGTATAAGTTGTGCTCTGTACATTCGGTGCGATCGTCGGTTCTATAGTCGGAGCCGGTGTTGCAGTCGGTTCTGCTGTCGGTGTCACGGCTACAGCCGGAGTGTCTTCTTTTTTATCATTACCGCCAAAGCTACATGCAGACATCAGTACAGATGCCGTTATCACCATTGCTGTCATTGCAAGTAATTTTTTATTCTTCATAATAACATTCTCCTTATAAAATGATAATGTTTATACTCTTTCCCTCGTGCTATATTTTACAGTTATATCCCATCAGTGTCAATGAAAAACCGTATAGTTTAGCAAAGCTTACTTTGAATTTTCCGTCATATACATATGCAGTTCATGCAGTGCTCTCGTCGCTGTAATATACTTTGCCTGGCATTGAAGACCGCTTTCTCTGTCCTCTTCAAATATGCCAAATACCTGATCGAATTCCAGACCTTTTGCAAGATAAAAAGTCGTCACAGTCAGTCCTTTCTTAAAACTCTGGCTGTCGCGGTTCATGTAGCAGAGCTGGTTTTCTGCCTCCGGGGCAATTTCTTTCAGTCTCTTTTCTATATAAAGGAAAGCGTGTTCTGCTTCCCTTTCTGTAAGAAAGATCAGAGCTTCTGTCTCAAACTCTTCCCGACGGTTCAGCCACTTTTCAAGAACAGTCTCAAGTGCTTCCTCTGTCGACGAAAATGTCCGCTCATCTACCGGCTCACCATGACGTTCGAACAGCTCCATATCCTCAATTCCGGTAAGATGGTTCGCATACTGTGCAACCTCCATCGTATTACGATAACTTCTGTTCATCACAATCTTGCGAATATCTTTCCCAAATATCTTCGGAAGAAATTTCAGCACATCCTGTGTCTCGTCTTCCATTGTCTGGGCCTTATCTCCCAGAATGGTCATCCTGCATGGAAACATTTTATGGATCAGCAGATACTGGATCCATGAATAATCCTGCATCTCATCCACCACAACATGCTTGATCCCGTGATGGTTTCGGCACTGGTACAGTGTGTACTTAAGATAAAGCACCGGATATACATCTTCATATCGGAGGCGGCGCTTCTCAATCTGGCAATGTGGAAGCGGCCGGTATCCTTCTTTCTCAAGAAAACGGCTGTACAGCACATAACAGTCTCTTGTCTCGTACATGCTTCTGAAGCATTCCATTACTTCTTCACGTTCTTCATCAGAAAGATCTCTGTCTCTCAGTGTCTCCACCTGGTCAATAAAATATTCTGCGACAGAATGCATTCTGGAAAGAAGCGGTACATCCAGAAATTTAAAATAAAACAGATCAATAATCTCTTTTTCGCTCAGTGTGCAGCCTCTGTATTCCACATCACGGAAATTCATCAGCTCGTCTTCCAGTCTGAGGACAAAACCATCCAGCTTCGAAACAAATTCCGGTGACTGTTTCTCCCGACAAATATCCTGTATCTTCGGATTAAGTACTGTATGCTCAATCTGATCATAACGGTCTTCGCAGTCACCGACAATATCCTGTAGTTCTCTGTATGCAAACAGGTCAAAACTCATCTCACGGATATTCTCCTCTCCCAGTTCCGGAAGGATATGTGAAATGTAATCTGCAAAGACTCCGTTCGGTGACAGGATCAGTACATTCGATGATTTCAGGTTTTCTCTGTCATGGTACAGAAGATAGGCAATTCTGTGCAGGGCTACAGATGTCTTACCGCTTCCTGCCGCTCCCTGAATCACCATGATCCTGTCTTTGGTATTGCGAATGATCTCATTTTGCTCTTTCTGAATCGTCCGGACGATATTTTTGAGCTGTACTTCTCCGTTGCTTCCAAGCTCTGCTCCGAGAATTTCGTCGTCTATCTTGACATCACTTTCAAATTCATAGAGCATCTTGCCTTTACGGATCTTGTACTGCCATTTTGAAATCACTTCACCTTCAAAAATTCCTGACGGTGCCTCATAAGACGCCGGACCTTTATCGTAATCATAAAAAAGTCCGCTCACCGGCGCTCTCCAGTCATACACAAGCGGAAGGCTTCCCGCACTCTCGGAGAGATTGCCGATTCCGATATAAAAGGTCTCTGCCTCCTCATCTCCGTCATACCGGAAATCCACTCTGCCGAAGAATGGCGAGTCCTGCATCTTTTTGAAGCGTTTGCGAAGGCGGAACTGCTCTTCGTTAGCATTCATCTGGCGGAAAAGTGCCTGCTGATTATCATAATCCTCATATCCGTACTGATCCATCTCGGTATAGTTTTCCCAGTAATATTCATGCATGTCCTCGATTTCTTTCTCGCCTTCGAGAATTGCCGCATCTGCCTGGGCAAGACGGTCATTCAGACATTTCAATACATATTGCAGATATTCCCTGCCGTTTTTTATATTTTCCATGAAATTGATCACTGCTCCTCGTTGTCTTATGCGGGAAAATCATGTCGCATTGTCACATGATTTCTCCTATCTTATCATATAAAGGCTGCGCCGCTGTAAGCAGCTTGTTTCCTGTTTGTAACTGTGGCTTAATATTATACCGAAAAAAAGAGGTTATGACAAGGATAATAAATGAACTGATAAGAGTCTGTGCAGATAAAAAAATGTCGTGTGCGGCAACGGCTTCAGAGTCCGGAAATACTACGGATCTACTCTGCCTGTTAAAACCATGAATGCAAAAGCACACAACTCGCTAACGCTCAGACAATGTGCTTTTGATTCATAACACAGACAGACTACATCCAAGTATTTCTACGAACTCTTGCAGATGTTTCCGTACACGACATTTTTCTTCTACACAGTTCCTCTTCTTCCCTCATTTATTATGCCGCGGGAGGCGGTCTCCGTCCAAGCCGCTCCTCCGCCTCCTCGAATAAAATACGGAGATGGATAGGTAAAAGAAAAACTCCCGTCAGGAATGCCCGTAATTATCATCTGTGTCTGTCTCGCCTGAAAAACTTCGTAGAGATTCTTGGTGTACAGGTTTTTGCGTTGATGCAGAAAATGCTGCTGTCTGAGCATCTTTGATGCGAGT
>OGRN01001890.1_pt1 | contig 16997 bp, 17 predicted proteins | sample 1553401 | NCBI WGS metagenome assembly OGRN01 (sample SAMEA2580096, study PRJEB22360) | human gut metagenome | biome: human gut; feature: human-associated habitat; material: faeces | place: Denmark | collected 2008/2010 | reverse complement strand
GCATTCCGGCCCACATTGCCGGCGTTGACCTCATAAGCCACGATTTTCCCTTCGGGGTTCACGATGAAGCTGCCCCGCTCGGCCACGCCGTCCGCCTCGATATAGACCTCAAAATCTTTGGCCAGACAATGGGTGGGGTCGGCCAGCATGGGATACTGGATATTCTGGATGCGCTCGGAAGCGTCATGCCACGCCTTATGGACGAAATGGGTATCGCAGGAAACAGAGTAGATTTCGCAGCCGATGGCCTGGAATTTCTCATAGAGATTGGCCAGATCCTCCAATTCTGTGGGGCACACAAAGGTAAAATCGGCAGGATAGAAGAAGAACACGCTCCACTTGCCCAGGATGTCCGCCTTGGAGACAGCTCGGAAAGCGTTGTTCTGGTAGCACTGTACGGTGAAATCGGCAATTTCTTTCTGAATCAGGGACATGGGTGATTCAACCTCCATTCATATTTCTTGCAGTTAGCTGTCGCTAACCGTAAAAGAATTATATAGGGTTTTCTATCTCCTTGTCAAGAGGGAGTGCGCACGGCTCTGAATATGTATCGCTCGACTCAATAAAACCGCTTCTATAATAAGTCGGCGGGCTTGATTTTTGCGTTAAGCAGGTGTATACTGCTCTTGGGTTAGTTATTGCTAACCTATTTTGAGGGATGAGGGTGCCTATGGAACTTTTTCGATCTTTCCTTCGCAACACACGAAAACCGGAAGGTTTTCTGGGCAAGTGCATGGTAGCCAGCATGAATTATGCCCATGCCGCCCTGGCGGACTGGGGACTGGGCTGTTTGCCGAAAACAGGTCCCGTCAGGATTGCGGAACTGGGCTGCGGCGGCGGCCGAAACATCCGGGCCCTTCTGCGAAAATCCCCTGCCGCAACTGTCACCGCCCTGGACTATTCGGAAATATCCGTGGAAAAGGCCAGAAATATCAATCAGGAAGAACTGCAGGCCGGCCGCTGCCGTGTCATACAGGGAGATGTTTCTCGCCTCCCTTTCGAGGATAGGGCATTTGATCTGGCGACTGCCTTTGAAACGGTATATTTCTGGCCCGGCCCCACGGAGAGTTTCCGGGAGGTGTACCGCATCTTGCGGCCGGGCGGCATCTTTCTGATCGTCAATGAAGTGGACGGAGAAAATCCCCGAGACAGCAGGTGGCTTTCTGTCATTGATGGGATGAAGATATTCAACCGGAGCCAGTTTGTCACCTTTCTCACCGAGGCTGGTTTTTCTAAGGTCATCGTGAAGCGGGATGCGAAAAGACACTGGCTCTGTGTGCTGGCGATCCGGGAGGATGCGGGGTGTTCAGGCAATAAATAACAAGAGAGGTCCCTTATGAAAAATGCGGGAGGATTTCTATGAACTGGACGCGCAGCATCTTGGACGGGCTCGCTATGGCGGCCTATTTTAACCTGTTCGCCGCGGCGGTGGCGCTGTATAGGCCCCGGCTGATGTTTCCCTCCTATCCGCCCGCCATCATCAAGGCGGCAAAAGATCCGCCGACAAAGGCCGAAAATCGTTTTTACTGGCTTTGGATCTGCTTTGGGGAGTTGCTGCCCCTCCTCCTTTATGGTGCGGTCAGTACTGTGGAGGGCGGGACAACCGGCTTCTGGCGTTTGGCCCTGACGGGATATATCCAGTGGATGGTCGTCAATGTCTGTGATCTGCTTTTTCTGGACTTCTGGCTGATACAGAAAAAAGCAAAACGCCGTTTTATCATCTCAGGAACCGAAGGGCACCCAGGCTATGGGTTCAAAGCCTGGATGAAGGAATACGCTCTGCCGGAGCATCTGCTCCAGTGGCCGCTCTTGCTGTGCCCCCTCATGGCGGCGGCCCAGGCGGGATTTGGATTGATAATAGGAATGATTAGATGAACTGCAAGAAAGGACGGTGTTGCCGGTTGAGTATCCGTTTTAAGATTGCAAAGGTAGCAGTAAAGTTAATGGGAATGAAGAAACTGTTTGCTTTGCCGCAGGATGAGTTGCTGAAAAAAGTGGAAAAGATGAATGAGACGCGTGGCTTTCGTATGACGTCCCGACGGGGATTTGGATACGAGGATCGGCTTATCAATGGCTCTCACTGCCTGAAAATCCGAACCGGGGATGCTCCGTCTCAGTGTGCGCTTCTCTTTCTGTTTGGAGGCGGATATATCTTGGGGCCAGATGACGGAGATGTGAAGCTGGCAGAAAGGATGGGAGCCAAAAGCGGCCGTGACATATGGTTTCCATACTATCCGCTCTGCACCAGGCAAAGCGTGAAATGTGCATTTGACGCGGTTTATGCCGTCTACCGCGAAATGCTGCGGGAGTATGCGCCGGAGAATATTGCAATTTTGGGCTTTTCCTCCGGCGGAGCACTGGCCATAGGAGTGGGGCTACACAACAACGCTCAGCCCAAACCTCTACCCATGCCAGGGCTGATCATTGCATCTTCACCTGGGTGCGTCCCGATGAGCGAGGCCGAAAAGCAGAAAATGAGCGCGCTGAACAAGAAAGATTTCATTGTGGATGCCGGATTCATGACGACTGTACGCAATTTGATGGAGCACGGCGAAGATGTTCCGGCGTATATGCTGGCAGGTACGGCTGGGGATTTTTCCAATTTTCCAATGACGCATTTTTATTACGGTGGAGACGAGGTGCTCTCCGTGGAAGCGGAATACTTTGCCGAAGCGTTTGAGAAATACGGTGTGCCCTGTCAAATTCACATCGCACCTGGTATGTGTCATTGTTGGCCCAGCTTTTCTTTTTATCCAGAGGGAAAGAAGGCTCAGAGGGAGATCATTGATCTCTTACGCGACAGAATTGAACGTTTATAACGAGAAAGTGGGGATAACTATGGTTGAACGAAGGAAAGCAAAAGAAGCAGCGATCCACCTTGGGACGCATGGGGAGAATTACGGGAGCTGGATGTCAAACCCTGTTTTCTATGTGATGGGCGCCCTTTTGGCGCTGTCTGTGGTACTGGCAGTGCTGTCCTTTGTGGTGTTCCATATCGCCGCGCTGGGCGTCCTGTTCTCCGTCGCCGCAGCGGCGCTGCTGGCCCTGCTGGTCTGGATCACATGGATACGGAAACAGTATGCCTTCGGCGGAGGCGGGATGATGGAGCGGGTGCACAAGACCGTCCTCGCGCATCTTAATTTCGACGGCCAGGGCAGCCTCTTAGAGGTGGGCTGCGGCTCCGGGGCGCTGAGCATCCGGGCGGCGCTGACCTGGCCGGATGCTGAGGTCACCGGCATCGACTATTGGGGCGCGGCCTACGGCTACGGCCAGGCCATGTGCGAGAAAAACGCCGCAAGCGAAGGTGTAGCCGCCCGGTGCCGGTTCCAGCATGGGGACGCCAACAAGCTGGACTTCCCGGACAAGAGTTTCGACGCCGTGGTGAGCAACTATGTCTATCACAACATCATGGGTTCGGATAAACGGGCGCTGCTGCTGGAGACCCTGCGGGTGCTGAAAAAAGGCGGCGTGTTCGCCCTCAACGATGAGATGAAGCCCCACATGTACGGGAACATGGAGGCCTTCGCCCAGGAACTGCGGGACATGGGATATGCGGATGTACGGCTCATCGACACGGCCCAGGAGGCTTTCGGTTCCCGCCGCCGGGCGGCCATGATGATGCTGGGCGACTCCCGGATGCTGGTGGGGCGGAAGTAAGACGGAGGTTTGTCATGAACTATACATATTGTGAAAGGCTGATGTGGGTTGCCATCGCTCCTGCCGCATTTCGGTATCTGGCAAGGCAGGAGTTGGGATGGGATATTTCTGCGTTGAAGCAGCTCTCTAAGCAGATTTACCGGCAAATGGTATCCCGTACCCCGGATATTGGCTCCATGATGGAAAACCCGTTGCGGGTCTGCCTGACTGGTGGAATTCTATGGCTGTCTATCTATAAGGCGGCAGAAGAAAAAATGAGTGAAAAGTGCTTTGAGGGCATGGTAAGTGCCAGTATGCGTTCTCCTCTGGTTGTGACCGCCTTCCGGGGCAAAGCCAAGACTGCATTTACATTGAAGGCTCAATATAAGCGAGCAGCGACTGCATCTTTGGCGGATGCAGATAGGAACCCCTTTCAGTGGAATGCCGAGGTCATCTTCGGCCGGGATGCAGAGGAATATACGATCCTTTACCACCAGTGCGGTCTGTGTGCCCTGGGCCGACAGGAGGGCCTTCCTCATCTGGTTCCCTATCTATGCGCTCTGGACACGATGTCCGTCGACTGGATGGGTGGGCGGCTCTACCGTACCAAAACGCTGGCTGCCGGCGGTGACTGCTGTGACTTTTATATCTGCAAAAAGGGTTCCCGTTGGGACAAAGAACGGCAGGGAAAATAGAAATCGGGAGATGGAAGATGGTTCAAATGCTGCTGGCAGAGGGTATGCTCCTGTGTTCCTTGTTTTGGGCTTTTTGCTGGCTGGGCACCGGGAGCGACGAGAAAAACATCCGTAATTTTTCTACTTACCCGGACGAGGTACAGAAGATTGTGAAAGCCCGCCCGGAGCTATCAGGAAATATTCGGCAGCGAGGTCCTGCGGCCATCTTCGCTGGAAATCTGCTTTTGTTTACTGCGCTCCTGTTTGCGATGGGGCTTCTCACCCGGCAGGAATATTTTGCAGGCAACTTTTTGAACACTCTGCTTTTAGGACAGGCGCTGAATCTGTTTGATTTTTTGGTGATCGACCTGCTTTGGTGGCGGCACACAAAACGGGTGCGGTTTTCCGGCACCGAGGAAAGTCCGGAATTATATGCGGACCCCCGCAAACACTTTTACGCTTTCCTGCGGGGAGTTCTTCTGTTTTTGGCTGTTGCTTTAATCAACGGGTATCTGCTCACCTGGATCTGAAAGGAGGAGTTCCATGACACTTGCAGAATTTCGCCGGGTTTATCCAACCGCTGCCTTCACGGTCAGCAGCGGGAAACTCTTTACCTATCGCTACTATCAAAATCCCCAGGCCAAAGCCACGCTGGTCCTGCTCACGGGCGGCATTGGGCTGTCCGACCTGTTTTATAAGCACTTTGCCCGGTTCGCCAGGGATTTTTCGGTGCTGACCTTTGACTATCAGCTCCAGTTCGGGGACAACGGCGAGTTTGCCGATGCCGTGGCTGAACTACTCCGCCACCTGAAGGAAAAGGTCTGGCTGGTGGGACAGTCCCTGGGCGGCGTAGTGGCCCAGGTCATCGCCTCCCGCCACCCGGAAGTGGTGGAGGGGCTGGTCCTCTCCAACACCTGCTCGCTGTCCGGCAACATGAGCAAGGCCGGGTATCAGGATCTGATGAAGATAATCGAAAGCCAGCGGAAGTTCAAAAAATGGCTTGCCTTCCTGCCGTTTCCGCTCATCAAGCGGATGATGAGATGGGCGGTGATGAAAAAGAAAACCGATGGCTTTACAGCCCAGGAAAAGGCCGCTATGGAGGAACTGTGCGGCGCTATGATGGAACTGCTCACCAAGCCCTATGAACAGCACATGATTGACTTTCTCTGTGACGCAGAACACTACTTTGGCATGACCCGCAATGATTTTGCCCCGTGGGAGGGGCGGGTGCTGCTGATTTTGTCCGAGGACGACACCACCTTCACCCCGGCCTGCCGGGAGGACCTGATCGCCCTGATGCCAAGTCCCACGGTGGTCACCGACCTGACCGGCGGCCACCTGGCGCTGATGGTGCGGCTGGAACAGTATGCGGATCTGGTAACAAAATTTATTCTGGAGCGGACACCATGAGGAGAGCCGGCTGGTCAATGCCAGCCGGCTCTCTATCATTTGTCCATCTCAATATCCCACGATCAGGCGGTAGATGGTGAGGGGCACATACCATGCCGCCACCAGCAGGCGCCACACCAGGACGAAGCCGCCGATGAGCCCGCCGATGATGAAGTTCAGCGCGAACAGCGCGGCGCCGCCGCCCAGGGAGTCGCCGCCCGGCACGATCCACACGCACATCCGATGGATGCCGAAGGGCAGGCCGCAGAGTATCCAGAGCCAGAGAAGATCCAGCTCTCCATTCCTGATGCAGGCGGATTTGAAAATGCAGTACAGCAGCCCGGCGATGGCGACGGGCAAAACTGCCTTCTTGAAAAATTCCTTAACGGCCTCGGTTCTCGTCATTGGCGGCACCTCCATTCCTGCCTCCCATTATACAGATAAAATCAGACCGCGCCCAGGGGCCTTTGAAAAGTCCGGCAAAGCGCACAATCCTACCTATTCCAGTTCGTGATTCCGCTGCCTCTGCAGTTCGGCTTCCCTTGGCTTTTCCAGCAGGGCCTCCACATTCTGGCGGAGGGTGTCGTACTCCCGCTCCTCCCGCTGGGCCTTCCGATATTCCGATTGCAGGGCGGTCCGCCTGGCGGTGAGCCCGTCCATCTCGGCCCGGAGCCGTTTGGTGGCGGGCAGGGGTACAGCGTCCAGGCGTTTCAGCTCTCTTGCCGCCGCCTCAAACAGGATGATTTCGCCCTCATGCCCCCGGAGGAACTTCTCCTTGTCCCTGGACTGGCGGTATTCCTCATACAGGGGACGGAGCTGGCGATAGGTGGCGGCGTGCTTCATAGTGAGGGTCAGCCGCTCCATTTCTTTCTTCGTTGCCCGGAGGTCCGCCTTCACCCTGGCGGTGGCGGCCGCCGCCCCGTCGCACCGCTCGGACAGCTCCTCCAAACTTCCGATGCCATGCTCCGTCAGGAAGTTCAGCGTTTCCGCCGCCCGCTTCAAGTTCTCGATGGTTGCCCAATGCTTGTAACCGGCGCTCTGTTGGGCCTTGATATTGTTCTGGATGTCGATGAGCAGGCTGGGCTTCCCGGTGCGCTGCTGCGGCTGGCGGGAGGACCTGAGTCTTCCGGCGATCCGGGCGGTCAGGGCCTCCTCGGCATAGTCGGCGCCCAGGGTTTTCAATCGGGTGAACCGCTCCTGGCCCGGAGCCCTGGCGGATATGTACTTGCCCCGTTTCAGCTCATACCCTTCCCGATGGAGGCGGCGGAGCAGGTCCTCCAGGCCGGCGCAGCCGGGCAGGAGCCGGTCGATGGCGGAGCGCAGCTTCGCCTTGTAGCTGGTGCCGTTCTGTTCCGCCTGGTGTTCGATGTAGCTCTTGCCCTTGTCCCGGCCTGGGACGATGACGGACAGGCCATGCTCCTTGCAGATTCGGTCGCTGGTGCGGCGGATCTCATGGTAGCTCCGCTTATTGGAGTGGTAGTGCCGGTGATCCTGGAAACTGACCGCATTGAAAATCAGGTGGTTATGGACGTGATCCCTGTCTATGTGGGTGGTGAGGACAAACTCATATTTTCCCCCCAGGACCTCCCGCGCCAGCTCCATGCCGATCCGGTGGGCCTCCTCCGGCGTGACCTCCCCAGGCTCAAACGCCTGGATGAGGTGCCGGCCCAGGTTCGTGCCCTTGTCAATGGCATGGCGGCGGGTCCATGCAAATTCAATGTCGGCGGTCTCCGCGGTGCAGCCGAAGGAGGACACCAGCAGTCTCCCGTCCGTCTTGTCTGGATTGCAGATATAGTCGATGGCCGCTTTCAGCGTTGACTTAATAGGATGCGTCTTTGTAACTGCCATATCTGGTCCATCCTCTCCCGGATCTCCTCCATGTCGGCCTGGTAGGCGGGGCCGCCGGCGTTCAACCGCTTGGCGATCTGGTTGATGTTCCGGCCGATGGAGCCCAGGGCCTTTGTCATCTCCCTGATGTCGGTGGTGTCCACCTGGATGATATACCCGTCAATCGCCATTTTCCGCAGGTATGCCCCATACCGCTTTGTGGGGAGCTGGCTCATCTTCTCGTCGATGAGCCGTTTCTCCTCCTCCGTCACCCAGAACTTCATCTGGATGTTCCGTTTCCGATTTGCCATTCCGCTTCGCCTCCGTTTCTTATAAGGGTCTGGGACTATCCCAGCAAGCAATTTTCGTGTTTAGGGGCAGGGGTCCCCCTAAACCGAAAATCCGCCAGTGGGTACTCGCTGGCTGTGCTTGCTACCGTAACCCTACCCTCGTATTCACCCTCTACTAATACTACAATTTGAAACAGAGATTTTGGCTATTTCCATCTAAAAATCTTTAACGTCATGGGCCTTTATCAAAATTTGACACAGAAGAAATTATCACATATACTTAATAGCAGTTAGTTATGGCGAACTGAAGGGAGGAATGGGTGGTGCTGACCTATGAAAAACAAGCACTCTCTGGTGCGATTGAAGTATTATTGCGGTCTGAATTGCCAGACGAATTTGAAGGGACAAAGTTATACGGCTCTCCCGAAGAAGATGAACTACGGCAGGACTGTAAAATATTTCGGCTGTCAAATGAAACAGGGCATGGACGCATTACAGTCTATCAGGTTTTTTCTGGTATTGAGCTTTACTATAACGATATGCACATGGGATATTGCAATCAAAATCAAGCCACAGCTAAAAACATGATAGAGATTAACCATTGTCTGATAGGACGTTTTGAGTGTAGCTTTGGTGAAAATAGTTGCTGCTATATGGCGGAAGGCGATTTGTCGATCAGCTCCATGATGAAGAAAAAGTCAAATTCGTGTTTTCCGCTGAACCACTATCACGGTATTTCTATCATCATCAATCTGGATGAATTGCTGCCGGAAGTACGGCAAATCATGGAGCTATTGAATATTGATTTGCACTACATACAAAAATATATTTGCGAAGGAAACCGTTGCTGCATCATGCGGGCCAATCCGTCTATTGAACATATTTTTTCGGAACTCTATCATGTCCGGGAAAAAAGAAAACCAGGATACATGAAAGTCAAAATGCTGGAACTGCTTCTGTTCTTAAGTGATCTCAATACGGCAGAAGAAGTTTTACAGACGGATTATTTCAATCAAAATCAGGTCGCATTGATTAAAGCAGTAGCGTCCTATATTACGGAGGACTTGACAGCACATCATACGATTGAACAGCTTTCCCAGAAATTCGAGATTTCTACAACAGCATTGAAAAAGTGCTTTCGAGGCGTCTATGGAACCTCTGTCTATTCTTATCTTCGTACCTATCGGCTTCAAGTCGCCAAAAAATTGTTGCTGGAAACCGAGTTATCAGTAACGGAGATTGCAAGTAAAATCGGATATGAAAATCCGAATAAATTCACTTCTGCCTTCAAAGAAACGTATGGCAACTCTCCAACGGAATTCAGAAAGAGTGTCCGTTTGGATAGAAGCGGGTCCGTATGGAGTGGCGAAGAAATCTGAGCTGTATTAGAATATCCTTTGTCAGATAAAAGCAGAAAGACCGCTTGAAGCTGGCCTATTTTTTGAATGGTGGGTTAGGTATTGCTAACTTTCTGCAAGACAAAGGAGGATTTCCAAATGGAAAATGAAAAATCGACAGGTAACAAGTACACTGTCAAAGACGCGGCAATCATCGGTATCTTCTGTGCGGTCATGTTCGTTGTATTTATGGTCTATTCGACCCTGACCGGCGCTTCACTGTTCTATTCCATGATTTTTAACGCCGCAGGTGCGGCACTTATCCTCGCACCGTTCTATGTTTATATGTGCATGAAAGTCGGCAAGCATGGCCCTGCTCTTGTCTACAATATCATGTGGGCAATTATCGCCGGATTGATGATGGGGCCATTTATGATTCCGTGGTTTTTGGGCGGCGGTATCATCGCAGAGCTTTCCATGTGCGGAAAGGATGCCTACCATGACATTAAGCGTGTGTCCATTTCGTGGGTAATCACGGCATTGGTTCGCGCTGCACATGGTATGTCAGAAATTTGGTTTTTCAAAGACGCATTTCTTGCCACCGGCGTCAGTGAGCAGCAGGTTCAGGTTCAGACCCAGTATTACACCGATCCGAAGTACGTCCTTTTGAGCCTGGCTGTCACCGCTATCCTGGCCGTCCTTGGCTGCATGATTAGCAACAAACTGATTGTGAAGCACTTCAGAAAGAGTGGCGCGATTAAATAAACTATGAGCATGAAATTTGATTTTCGGACCAAATTGCTTGTCATAGTTCTCACTATGTCGCTTGTGGCGGTGCTCACAAGCGACATTTTGATATACACACTTTTGGGCGTTTTGAGCGTGTATCTGATTATTCAGGGCTTTGGCAGGCAGACAATAAAATATCTAATCGTCTGCGGTGTTTTTATCGTGTTGAGGCTGCTTTCAGGAGGACAGGGCATTACCATTCTTATGCCGGAAATGTTCCTGTTCATGGTGCTGCGTATTTTGATGATGGTTATGGCTGCGCAGCCCGTGATTGGTATGCCGCCGGGAGAAGTTGTAGCAGTTTTTAAGAAAATCCACGCTCCTGATGGAATTGCCCTGCCCGTAACCTTCATGCTGCGTTTCTTCCCTACTGTGCGCAGTGAATTTTCCGATGTGTTTGCCTCACTTCGGCTGCGAAAGCTGTTGTCATGGAAACATCCTCTGGACGCAATGGAGTATATTGTTACGCCTGTTATTTTCCGTTCATCCAGAATAGCTGAAGAACTCGCAGCTTCTGCTGAAAGCAGGGGGATTTCCAATCCGGGAAAACATACCTGCCGCAGGAAGATAGAATTTCAAAAAAGAGATTGGATTATGTGCGTGGTTGCTGTTTGCGTAACCGCACTCTATTTTGTGCTGGAAAGGACGGTAGCATAATGGTAAATGATAAAGCAAGGCGATCCGTTATCCAGTTTGAAGATGTATCTTTTGAATATCCGGGAGCCGAAACAGAAAGTATCCATCATATCAGCCTCGATATAAAAAAGGGCGAGTTCCTTGTTCTGACTGGAGGGAGCGGCTGCGGAAAGACAACTTTAACACGATTGATAAACGGGTTAGCTGAACAATTTTACGAAGGGACGCTGAAAGGGCGAGTCACACTGCTGGGACGCAGCATATCGGAATATCCTCTGTATGAAATCGGGAAAAAAGTAGGTTCAATCTTTCAAGATCCAAAGAGCCAGTTTTTTGCCAGTATTACAGAGGATGAAATTGCGTTCGGGTGTGAAAACTATGGCGTTCCGTATGAAGAACTGGATGGACGGGTTTCAAGTGCGATCAAACGTATTAACGGAGATATGCTGCGCGGGAAAGAAATTTATCCGATGTCCAGCGGAGAAAAACAGAAAATAGCGGTGGCCTCCGTCAATGCTGTTGACCCGGAAATTTATGTGTTTGATGAACCTTCGGCCAATTTGGATATGTATTCCGTTGAGGCGCTTAAAAATTTGATGGGTGGACTAAAAGCGGAAGGCCACACAATCATTGTTGCTGAACACCGGCTTTATTATCTTACTGACCTTGCAGACCGTTTTCTTTATATGGAAAACGGGAGCATAAAAGAAGAATGGACGGCGGGAGAACTGCTCTCTATTCCAGAAGAAAAAAGACGAGCCATAGGAATACGGGCGGCAGATTTACACCATATTGAAGTAGATATTCCCCCTACAAAAGAAAAAGATATGACGATGGAGGTAAAGGATTTGACGTTTTCCTATCGCAAACATCCGGTTTTCCACGATATATCTTTTCGGGCGTATGCTGGCGACCTGATTGCGATTGTAGGCCATAACGGAATAGGAAAAACTACTTTGTCGAATATTCTTTGTGGTATGCAAAAGGAAAAAGAGGGTCAGGTCATATATAACGGGACAAAGGTATCTAAAGGCAAAAGGAAGAATTTTGCCTACTTTGTTATGCAAAATACAGATTGCCAGTTGTTTGGGGACAGCGTAGAAGAAGAACTGCTATTGAACGGAAAAGGAAGTACCCAGGAGCAACGCGATGATCTGCTAAAACTATATGGCTTGTTTGAATGGAAAGAACGGCATCCCGCTACTCTTTCCGGCGGGCAGAAACAACGGCTCGCTCTTGCAGTATCGGATTGGATAGATACCCCCGTTTTGATTTTGGATGAGCCTACCAGCGGTCTTGATTTCAAAAATATGATGAGAATATCGGAGCATTTGAAAGCTCTGGCGCAAAAAGGAAAGACCATTTTAATCATTACCCACGATTATGAATTTGCCGCTATGACTTGCAATCGGGTTCTGCATTTCGTTGATGAAGGTCATGTAGAAACATTTCCGTTACAGGAAAATTTGTCCCGCTTATATTCCTGCCTTATGTGTCAATGAATTATGTGTCTGATTGGATAGATACGCTCTGTATGGAGTGGCAGAAACAACCGAATGATTTTATGATAATAGACGGGTTAGAAGATGCTAACCCGTCTATTATTGCGAAAGGAGCCTTGCTTATGGATAAGCAAAAAAATGGAGAACTGTCCAGAATGTTCGGATATGCAGGGAAATTCCATGTTTTGACCGTTTTGGGATGTGTTCTCTCCGGGATCAGTACCATTTTATCTATGCTGCCTTTTGTTTGCATTTGGCTCGTCATCCGCGATTTAATCCAGGCTTTTGCTGCCGGGGATATATCTCTTGCAACGGGGAGCGCCCATTATGCGTGGATGGCGGTTGTGTTTGCAGCGGCAAGCATTTTAATTTATTTTATCGCCCTGAACTGTACTCATCTGGCGGCGTTTCGTACAGCCACCAATATGAGAAAATCTGCAATTCATCATATCGTGACGCTGCCGTTGGGGTATTTCAGCCAAAATGCAAGCGGACGGCTCAGAAAAATCATTGATGACAATGCAGGACTTACAGAAGGATTTCTGGCCCATCAGCTTCCCGATCTGACCGGAGCCGCAGTTATGCCGGTTGCCGTCATTATTTTGATTTTCCTTTTTGACTGGCGGCTGGGAATTTGCTGCCTGATACCTATGGGAATCAGTGTCATCTTTCTCAAACAGATGATGGGCGGAGATAATGCGCAGTTTATGGGCAAGTATATGACTGCACTGGAAACAATGAATAAAGAAGCTGTGGAATATATTCGCGGTATTCCTGTTGTAAAAGTATTTCAGCAAACTATTTATTCCTTCAAAAATTTTCACGCTGCAATAGAAGAATACGAAAAATTTGCTTCCGGGTATGCCTTAAAATGCCGTATTCCTCTTACTGGATTTACAGTAACACTGAACGGCACATTTGTTTTACTTATTCCAGTCGCCATGTTTATTTTGTCCGGGGTCAGCGGCCAGGCAGCTTACGAAAATGCTGTGCTGGATTTTCTGTTTTACAGTTTGTTTACTCCGGTCTGTGCAACTATGATGAACCGTATCATGTTTGCCAGCGAGCAGCTTATGGCGGCTAAAAGCGCAGTCAGCCGGGTGGATGAAATTTTGCAGGAACAGCCCTTGAAGGAACCAGAACAGCCCCTGATCCCGGCAGACGCTTCGATTGTGTTTTCGGATGTTTCCTTCGCCTATCCAGGTGCCAAAGAGAAGGCCTTAGACCATATCAGCTTTGAGGTTCCGACAGGAAAAACAGTGGCGCTTGTTGGTGCCTCCGGCAGCGGTAAAAGTACAGCGGCAAGCCTCATTCCCCGATTTTATGATGTTCAGTCAGGTTCCGTTACGATTGGCGGCGTGGATGTACGCAATATTGAGAAGCATGAACTGATGAAAAGAGTTGCTTTCGTGTTTCAGAATACCCGTCTGTTCAAGGACACCTTGCTGAATAATATTAAGGCGGCCCGCCCGGACGCTACCAGGGAAGAAGTCCTGAAAGCGGCTGATGAAGCACAATGCAAAGATATTATTGACCGCCTCCCGGATGGGCTTGATACGCTCGTTGGAACAGGAGGCACATATCTCTCAGGAGGTGAAAATCAAAGGATTGCTCTTGCAAGGGCAATCTTAAAAGACGCCCCTATTATTGTACTGGATGAAGCCACAGCATTTGCAGATGCCGAAAATGAACATCAGATACAGCTCGCTTTTGAGCGGCTGACCCAAAACAAAACGGTTCTGATGATTGCCCACCGGCTCTCTACGATACAAGACGCAGACCTTATCCTGGTGTTCAAGGAGGGGCAGATTGCAGAAAGAGGTACGCATGAAGAATTGGTAGCCTTAAATGGTATTTATTCTTCTATGTGGAAGGATTACCAAACCTCGATTGCCTGGAAGGTCGGAAAGGAGGATGAGCAGCATGATTAAGGCGTTAAAAAAGAAGTATGCGTTAAGCGATCAGGGTGCAAAAGACCTGATAAAAGGGATCGTTTATTCGGTGCTGGCCAATATCAGCCTTATGTTTCCTGTTATTCTTCTGGCTATCGTCCTCAATCAGCTTCTTGCGCCTGTTTTGGGAGCGAGTGCACCAGAGATCAGTGCCGCCGTTTACACTGTGATTGGAATTGTGATTTTAGCTGTTGTTTTTATTTTTCATTATTGCCAGTACACCGCAGCATATCTCGGAACGTATGACGAAAGTGCAAGGAGGCGTATCGGTCTTGCGGAAAAATTGCGCACCCTTCCGCTGACCTTCTTCCACCAGCGTGATCTTGCTGACCTGACAAGCACTATTATGGGAGACTGTGCAAACTTTGAGCACGCATTTTCCCATACGGTTCCGCAATTCTTTGGAGCAGTTATCTCTACGGGGATTGTTTGTATCGGTTTGCTGATTTTCAACTGGCAAATGGGCCTGGCTCTTCTCTGGGTAGCCCCGATTTCATTTGCAATCGTTATTCTGTCACGGAAATGGCAGGAAAAACTCAGCAAAAAGCACATGAACGCAAGACTGGAGCTTGCAGAAGGCATTCAGGAATGTTTGGAAACCGTACAGGATATAAAAGCTTGCAATCAGGAAGAAGATTATCTTCACAAATTGGACGCAAAGATGGATGCTGCGGAAAAAGCACAGATTTCATCCGAAATGACAACGGCAAGTCTGCTGACAACCGGCCAGATGTTTTTACGGCTCGGTTTGGCAACGGTGATTGTAGTAGGTAATAGTCTTGTGGTAAGTGGAGATACCTCTCTGTTTACCTATATTCTGTTTTTGATTGCTGCCTCCCGCCTGTACGATCCGCTTTCCGGGGCGATGTCAAATATGGCAGAGCTGTTTTCTGTGCAGCTTCAGGTAAACCGCTTGAAAGAAATAGAAGAATACCCGGAAGAAACCGGCGAGAAGAATATCCATACAAATGGGTACGATATTACATTCGATCATGTCCAGTTTTCTTACGAAAAGGGCAAACCGGTACTGAGGGATGTTTCGTTTACTGCAAAGCAGGGACAGGTCACAGCATTGGTTGGCCCGTCCGGCGGCGGCAAAAGTACAGTCGCAAAACTGGCAGCCAAATTTTATCCTCTGGACGGAGGAAGAATACTGTTGGGCGGAACCGATATTGCTCCGCTAAATTCAACCATGTTGATGAAAAACTTCTCTATCGTTTTTCAAGATGTTGTGCTGTTTAATAACACCATCATGGAAAATATTCGTGTCGGTAAAAAGGACGCAACGGACGAGGAAGTGATTGCCGCAGCTAAAGCAGCGCAGTGTGATGAATTTATTTCAAAATTGCCGGACGGCTATCAGACAGTGATTGGAGAAAACGGTTCTACGTTATCAGGCGGTGAATGCCAGCGACTTTCTATCGCACGCGCTCTTTTGAAAGACGCTCCTGTTATTCTTTTGGATGAAGCTACTGCCTCTCTTGACGTAGACAATGAAACAGAAATTCAAAATGCAATATCCAGGCTGGTAAAAGGCAAGACGGTTCTTATTATCGCTCATAGAATGAGGACGGTGGAGGCTGCCGATAGTATCGTTGTATTGTCAGATGGTATTGTAGCCGAAAACGGAACTCACGAAGAACTTATGAAAGAAAATGGCCTCTATCGTAGGCTGGTCGATTTGCAGACAGCTTCTGCAAATTGGAAGTTAAGCGTTTAATTCATAAAAGGAGGTACTGATGAAACTTCATGCGTCCGGGGAGGACTATCTGGAGGCCATACTTGTTCTTCATAAAAAGATGGGCATGGTGCGCTCCGTGGATGTTGCCCGGCACCTGGAGGTCACAAAGCCCAGCGTGTGCCATGCGGTGGCGACCCTGCGGGACGGGGGGTTCCTGACAATGGACAGCGACTATTTCCTGCATCTGACCGATGTGGGCCAGGAAGTGGCGGAGCGGATCTACGAAAAGCACCGCTTCTTTACTGACCGACTGATTGAAGCCGGCGTAGACCCGGAAACAGCGGAACGGGACGCCTGCCGGATGGAGCATGTCATCAGCCAGGAATCCTTCGAGCATCTGCGCGATGCCTATAAAACAAAAAAAGAATGATATGCCCGCATAGCAGACGGGTAAAACAGTAACGCGGCCGGGCACATCGAACCCGACCGCGTTACTCGTCTTTCTGGAAGGTTTCCGCCTGTTTGCAGAGCGCGATAAATTTTTCGATCTCTGCTTCGCTTTTCCCGGCAAAGAAGTCCACAACTGTTTTCGAGACTGTCTGATTTACCATTTCCGGGAAGATGGCGGCGTCCACGCTGATATTCAGTTCTTTGGCGACAAGGACCACCGTTTCAAATTTCGGATTACTCTGGCAGGTCTCCAAATCTATGATCGTGCGGGGGTTCATACCGAGGCGTTCAGCTAACTGCTTCTGCGTCAGATGCCGGCGCTTCCGTTCTGACCGCACCTTCCATGCAAATAGATCCAGCGGATTGTTCACTACACATCACCTCTACATCATTGTAGGGTGTACTTCCGCTCATATAAATAACCATAAAACTCATATGGAGTGAGTTGTAACTCATGTTTTGGAGTAAAGGGAGATATGGATGAGAGCGCCAACACAAAGGAGGTCAAAATAAGGCGGGGTTTACCGCTTATGCGGCGGACGCCCATGCCACTACGAAAAATATTCCAATAACGCAGCAGCGAGCCATGCTCATGAAAGTGAGTTATGGCTCGCTTTTTATATACTGCGGCTCATATCCAACAAAGCCCGTCCCCGTGACCGCCTGCGCCTGGGCGTGGGCTGCCGCTCCCCGCCCCGTTTCGTTCCGGCCTGTCAACCTGAACGAAACGAAAGGAGCCAAGTATGAGCGGCAAAAAATTTTTTCAGATAGATCCCGAAAACCGGCCAAACCGGACCGTTAGTGAACGAGTAGTGAGCGAAAGGGGAAGAAAAG
>OGRN01001884.1_pt1 | contig 17040 bp, 13 predicted proteins | sample 1553401 | NCBI WGS metagenome assembly OGRN01 (sample SAMEA2580096, study PRJEB22360) | human gut metagenome | biome: human gut; feature: human-associated habitat; material: faeces | place: Denmark | collected 2008/2010 | reverse complement strand
CCCTGCTGTCTACTTTCACGACAAGGATATTTTTTTCTCCATAGCGGAGTGCTCCGCTGATGTCCATGGTAAAAGCTGTATATCCACAGTGATGTTCTCCCACTTTCTCCCCATTTAAAAATACTTCGCTGTCATGGGCTGCACCATCGATTGTCAGTAATATCTTTTTTCCTTCCCACGCTTTCTCTGCCTCGATGACTCTTCGATAACCGCTGATCATCTGATAGCAGTGTTCATCAAAATAGTGAAGCGGCGTTTCCTTACAGGTATGTGGAAGCCTGACATTCTGCATTGTACTGTCATCATAAGCTGCCTCTGTCATAGAAGCTTCAAACTGTTCTGCAAACTTCCAGTCATTATTCAAATAAATACGTTCTGACATCATCCTCACCCTCTCTGTTCTCCTGTGTAACGAACTCCATGCTATCTTTTACCTTGTAATTCCATCCACCAGTATATTGACTACTTCCTCTAACGCCTCGTTGTAGGAAATCTGATTTGTGATCAGAATATCTCTCTGGAAAAACTGCTCAAGCGTTGCCTCCATCATGGTTTTCAAAATTGGAATCTGAATCGGCCGGACCGTGCCCTCATGAATTCCCTGCTGGATCAGGGCGATCGTTGTCTCCCAGCCTGTCTCTAACCGTTGCTCCACTTTTTTATAAATTTTTTTTATTTTGTTTAATATTCCTCGATATTGACTTCCTTCGTGGTCGTCACATCATAAGGCAGGATCGAATCGGCGAATTTCGTAAATTTCTCCGCCGCATCACTGACATAGAACTCATAAGACGCTTCCCCTTCAGCCGGATTCGCCATTCCGCTCTCTGCCAGCACTTTTTTAAGATCCATGGCTGTCTCATATGCCGGATTGACAATATGTACGCTCTCTCCGAAATATTCCCGGATGCTGGAGCGCAGAAGCGGATAATGAGTACAGCCTAAGATCATCGTATCAATATCTGTTTTCTTCATCTCAGACAGGTAAATGTCGATGACTTCTTTTGTAATGCTGTGTTTTGCAAATCCCTCTTCTACCAGCGGTACGAACAGCGGGCATGGTTTCCCGATAACCTTGATATCCGGATTCAGTTTATGGATCTCTTTGTTATAGGTCTCGCTTCGGATCGTCGCTTCGGTTCCGACGATCCCGATGCAGTTATTTCTTGTCTCCTGTACAGCGGCTCTCGCTCCCGGAACAATTACGCCGAGGATCGGCAGATCCGTCTCTTTCTGCACAGTTTCCAACGCAAGCGCACTTGCCGTGTTGCAGGCGATTACAACTGCCTTTACATTTTTCGTCTTTAAGAAACGGATGATCTGTCTGGAAAACCGGATAATGTTATCCTTGGATTTACTTCCGTAAGGCACACGCGCCGTATCTCCGAAATAAACGATATTTTCATTTGGAAGCTGACGCATGATCTCCCGCGCTACCGTCAGCCCGCCGACACCAGAATCAAATACTCCGATCGGTGCTGTATTTGTAATCTCTTGACTCATAATCATACTCCCTTGATTTCATTATATGCTAACTATCATATCACACTCGAGTTCGGATTTCCATACTCAGCGAAAATGTTCGCCACCTGATCACAGGCACTTACTCCTCAACCAACTCATCGAAATCGCACTTCTCAAACTCCTGGATGGAAATGTGTCGTTTATTCGGATTGGCATAAACAAATGTCTTATCGACATTCTCCAGATAATTCTGGATCTTGTCGTTCGTAGCACTGATGATTGCCTGAAATCCAAGTCCGCGGATCAGCGAAATACAGCTTGCCACCTTCTCAGCGTCCATCTTGGAAAACGCTTCGTCCAGCACAACGAGACAGATTGTCGGGTTGCGGTGCATTTTCGGAGACAGGTTAATCCGGTAAATCTGTGCAAAGCTGGCAAGAAGTGCCACATACAGCGGGTTCTGCCCTTCTCCGCCGGAATTTTTCTTGATCATTTTGCTCAAACCGATTTTCATGTCTTTTTCGCCATGCACGATCTGCTGCATATCGAAGGATAAATACGTTCTGTAATCTGCATATTTGTCCATATTTTTCTTCGCTTCTTCCAGCTCTTCCGGTGTTGCATTCTCCGGTGGCAGGAAAATACTGATCAACTCATCCATCAGATCCGCGTACTGCTCCTCATGCTCCATTGTGAAAAGATTCATCTGATTTTCCATACCGTCATCCAGTGACGCCGGATGGATCTGGAGCGAATCATCCATGAACATTTTATAATATTTTCCGTCCGGTCCTTTGTTCTTCGTAATGACAAACTGGTATTTATCTTTACCGAAATCAAGCTTACTGATAATGCGGTTCAGCTCATCCTGTCTTTGATAAGCTTCTCTTATGGCACTGCGGATTTTGAAAATAAAATCGTCTTTGAAATGCTCTACTGCTGCCCTTGCCTGATCTTTTGCTGCGTCCTTAAATGTCTCTAATTCTTCACACTGCAGCTCATCCAGCAGTCTGTCATATGCTTCATTGTCTCTGTTTGTCGCAGAAAATGTCCGATTCGCATAACTTCTGAGATAAGTACTTCTTTCTTCTACCAGCTTCTGATAAGCCTCTTCCCGCTCATCCATCTTCGGATACCGTGAAGCAATCTTCTGTTTCTGTAAATATTCATAATTTTCCGAGCGTCTGCCTGCAAGATATTCCTGAAATTCCCGTTCGTAAGCGTCATCCCATTTGCTCTGTTCCATTTTCTGTTTCTGCACAAGCAGCGCTTCTTCCGCATGAAGACGTTCTTCCTGCAATTGCTGCATTTCCTGCGTCTGCTTCCAGATTGCTTCCTGCACTTCCGTGATCTGTGCCTTCTTTGCATCCTGTTTCTTACGGATGTCTTCTTTTTCCTGCTCCCAAGCATCCACAGACGCTTCTTTCATTTGCTGCATCTGTTTTACAAGCTGACTTTTCCGTTTCTCACGCTCTGTAATCTTCTCTGCATCTGCCTGCAAAGTAAGATATTCTTCTGCCGGCTGGGACAGCATTTCAAGCTGCAATGTTTTCTTGATCTCTTCTAATAATTCCTGCAGCGGCATGCGTTCTTCTACCAGTTTCTCACAGCGCTCTTCCAGCTGGCGGACACGCTGACGCATACTCGTCTCACCGATGTACGCTCTTCTTGTGTACTGATCCGGATTCATATGCTGCAAACGGAAACTATGATACAATACACAGTCCGGTGTCACACCGATCTTGCAGTTACGGAGCTGTTCTACGGAATCACATTTTTCTACATTTCCAAGGAAGAAATCAATATAATCCTGCACATATGCTTCTTTCGCTTTCACTTCTTTTGCAAGTCCGTTATCTTTGACCGCATAGCCATCCTTGCCTGCGCCTGCCACCACTTTTTCTGTATCGAGAATGGACACGCGGTGGTATTTCTTCCGATCCATCTGTTCATACAGTTCCATCGCTTCTTTTGCATACTTCGGTTCCACGATCAGAAGCATCTTGTTGTTGCCAAGATAACCTTCGACAGCGTTGTGCCATGTCTCGTCTTTCACATCGAGAAGGTCGGCAAGGATCTGCACATTTACAAACTTTCCGCACTTCTCATGTAGGCGGTTACGCAACTCATATCTTGCTTCCTCCAGCTCTTTCGGATAAGCTTTCTTTCCCTGTTTCAGCTCTTTTAACTCTTCTCTTGCCTCTTTCTCTTCTTTCTTCACTTTGCGGAGCGACATCTGTGCTTCCTGTCTCTGCTCTTCCAGTTCCTCGCGGACTTCGCCAAAGCTCTCCTGCAGACGCTCCAGCTCTTCTGCCATAATCGTTCCTTTTGTAAACTTTTCCATGTCCCAGAGCATCTGGTTGGAAACCACATCCTGCTCTTTCCATGCTTCCAGCCGTTCACTGATCTGCTGCCATTTTCCCTGGCTTGTCTGTAAATGTTCCAGTGTCTCATTTACCGCCGCAAGTTCAGCTTCCAGATTTGCATATCCGCTGTTCGCAATTCTTAAAATAATCTCTTCATACTGTTTCTGCAGTTCAACTTCTTCTTTCTTAATCAACGATAAAATTGCTTCCTGCTCACCGGTGCCTTCTTTGCGCACTTTTTCCTTATCCATGCAGGCCTGGATCTGTCCTTCCAGCTTCAGCATTTCCAGGCGGTCGATCTGATAAGTACATAAAAGAACTTCTTTTTCTTTCTCCTGAAATGCTTCATATCTGCCATGGATATCCTGCAACTTTTGAATTTCGTTCAATGTCTCCTCAATCTTGCTTCGCATTCTCGCATACTGCATAACGCTTTCCTGCAAGTCTTCTATATGAATATCCTGCTCCATGCAAATATATTCTTTCACAAAATCTTCCAGTTTAATATTCATTTTAAATGGAATCGCACGTTTGAAAAGTCGTGGGAATTTCTCCGCATCCAGTCCGCCAAGATAAATATCATACATCTGGCGGCGGAATCTCTCATTGCTCGGTCCACAGTAAAACTGCTCCGCCGGGAAAGAACGCTGTAAATATTCACGCATTTCCATCGTCGTCAGGCATCTGGATGTGGTACGGTAATTATTTTCCAGAAGACCTCCCATGTGCCAGAAAAACAGTCTGCTGATATCATTTGTCGCCGTATCTACGTCAAACACAACGCCGATACACTGCTTTTCTTTTGTATCACTCTGCTCTAATTCCAGTACGATCGTGCTGGAAAAATTCTGATTTCTCAGATACTGAAATTCATTGTGTTCATTAATGTTGACCATTCCACGCAAATATTCAATGAGGGAACGGTCGGAATCATCTGCTGCCGCTTTATTAAAAAATCCACGTCCGTCTGTATTTGCATATAATACAATCTGCATCGCGTCAATCACGGTTGATTTTCCACTTCCCGAATGTCCGGTGAAGAAATTGATTCCTTCACTGAATGTCAGTATTTTCTGATCAATGTAATGCCAGTTATTCAGACAGATCTTCGACAGTATTTTGAATGGTTGTTTCGTCTCCAATAGTATCCTCCTCACTGAATGTCTCTAATAATGCCCGCAGGTCATCGCCCAGAAGTACCGTATGAATGCATGGGTAAATGACCAGTCTCGTCTCTTCGTTTAATTCTTCCAGAACATCAAGTGGTTCTATGATCTGGTATTTTTTTAAAAGTGCAATCGTTCTGCGCATTTCGGTCGGTGACGGCAAACCGCGTAGCACGCGGAACTCGCCGGCTTTACCGTTTAATGCGCCAACCGTTGTCACAATGTGGCTACTCGAAGAAACCGTCTCCATCTGCTCATCGTAAATCAGTTTCAGAACAAGCAGATAAATCGTCGCAAGCCGCGATAATTTTTCACCCCAGAGCTGTTCGCCCTGAATGTAAATCACACCCATATGCGTATTTTCCCGCAAAGTAATTCCTGCCACTTTGAAGTAGGCACGGATAAATTCCAGATGTTTGCTCAACACACGATATTCTCTCACCGGAACCATGCGTCCCTGTCTTTTATCAAACTTCCGCTCCAGAACAAAGGTCTGTCGGTACAGGATCTGGATAACTTCGGTTATTTCTTCCTGCTCTTCCTGCGAAAGCTGTTCAAAAAATTCGATCATAAGCGTCTCCTTACAAATTTGAGTGCCGGATATTTATAAGAACCATTTTCAATCTGATCCGGTTCTTCCTCCAGCACCATATATTTACTGTTCTTTCTTGTACTGTAATCGTAAGCAAGAATCAATTTCTCAAACGCCTCTTCATCCATCAGCGAAATCTTGGAAGCGTCCATTACTTCTCCGTCCATATAAGACTCAATAAATTCCTCAATCTGGCTTCTGCTGTAGCGCATCTGAATCCGGTTTAGCTTGAGTACATCATCTTTATCAAGATCCGGCAATGCCTGATCCGGCGCCATTTTACTGATAAAATCCGTTCTTGGTCTTCGTCTCTTATACAGCGATTTCTCCGAAAGAATTTCCAAAAGCGAGAGATTCATCCGCTCCCCGGTTTCACGGATCATCGCATCCTGTTCCTGCGCATCCTCCGTTTGGGACATGCGGTTCAAGAGCTGCACGACCAGACCTTTCGTATCCGTTTCACCACTTAACAGATAGTTAAGTCTCGTCACTGTCGCACGCACATATTTCGCATGCTCTTTATCCATATTGGCGATCCGGTGCTCAATGTCATCAAATCCACGCTCGATCTGATCCAGAAGATCCAACACATCATCTTTCGTATCACCCATCTGCGCCGCCCGGGTACGGATCTCTTCTATCCATTCTTCATCTTCCCGCATGTCGCGCAGACATTTTTTAATATCCATCTTATAAATATAGAAGTTATCCGATGTTTTCAAAATGTGGTATTTCTTCTGTACGATTTCTTCCACATATCCATCCAGATGTTCCCGCAGCAGATCTTCATAATTATTCTGTTCCAGAAGTCTTGCAAAAAATTTATCCATATTATGAAGCATATCCTGCAAAGCTTTATTCAGCCGCTTCGTGTTGACAAGCGCCGTCCGCAGCATTCCGAGGTTCGCCCTGCTGTCGTTCTTAAAAGAAAATAATGTCGCATACACATTCTGGATATAGATTTCCGTGTCCTGCATATCTTCTGAAGACAGCCGCTCAAACGCCTCAATAAAAACAGCCGAATAATCCGGAATGACAATGTTCGTAACCAGCGTTTGATAATCTTCAATCCGCTTCAGCCATCCGGTCTTCAAAAGCCAGTTCAGAATCCTCGACGATGGTGTCTCCAGCATATCGAACTCTGTCTCATTTTCCTCCCACTGGAGCTTGAACCGCTTTCTCGCATTCATGTCCCCCAGCACTTGGATACACACTTCCCTCGTCAGGAAATAATTATTATATTGATATTCTTCATTGATGCACAACAGTGCTTCAATATAAATGTCCCGGTTCACCGAACGGAATAAACTCCAGAACGTATCCGGGATTTCATTTCTTAATTGCATCTGTTTTCTCCATTTTATAATCCAAATCCGTTATTGCCCACAAACCATCTGCAAACAACAACTAAAATCCATCATTTAGTATAAATGTTTCCGGCTTCCATTGCAATGTTCTATTTTTCCTGTCATAATGTATATAATACCAAGGGATAAAAGTGTGTCATCCGTCTGAACTTGTTCAGAGACGGATGACACACTTTGAGACCTGCCACGTACGTTATAAAATGGAGGAACAGACATGGCTGAAACAATCATGAAAGAAACAACCGAAGAGCAAAAGAATAACACCACTGAAAATGTGGTAACTCCTTTTGAGAAAAATACAGGAAATGAAAATGCTACAAAAGAAACTGAGGAGAAAACTTCTGCTGCTGAAAATTCAGATTCCGTTAAGACAGATTCCATGAAAAATGATTCTGTAAATGCAAACTCTGCAAATGCAGACTCTACAAATGCAAACACTACAAATGCAGACTCTACAAATGCAGACTCTACAAATGCAGACACTACCGGATCAGCTCATTATCGTACGATTGACGATCCTTCCGATAATTTTTCCAGAGATCAGTGGATTCTTTCCCACATCAAAGACGAGGATCTGATGGAATATCTCCGGTTAGAACAGCATCGCATGGAACTTTTACAACAGGCAAAAGAGAAACGCGAAAAACGCATTTTCACACTGGTTCAGCTTTTACTTTCACTTGCCGCTGTCATTGCAGTTACTTATCTTTTAAAAGACAATCCGACAATCCTTTTAAGCATCCTTTATATTGTCGGCATTATTGGCGCTTTCTGGATCATGAAGAATCCAAAAGATAAGAGCGATCGTAAAAATAAAGATACTAAATAGCTATCTGTTTCATATTTATTTTGTATTTAACTTAAAATCAATTTTACTATATGATCCGGTCTGGAATTTCCAGGTCGGATTTTGTTATAGCTACGAGGAAAATGCACGCATTTATGCAGGTGCATTTGACGACCGCTAATCAGAGCGAGATATGGAAAAGCGTATCTCGTCTCTGTCAATAATCACAACATCGCTCCCGCAAGTATCACACTTGCTGCAAGCCCGGCGAAAGTTGCAAGCAATGCACCAGTCAGTGTGTACCTCGTCTTTGTAACTTTTGCTGTCATATAATACACACTCATTGTATAGAAAATCGTTTCGGTACTTGCCATGCTGATGGACGCAATTAATCCGTTTCTCGAATCTGTCCCAAATTCCTTATAAATATCTAATAGCAAACCGGTTGCTGCCGAAGAAGAAAACATCTTTACAACTGTAAGCGGCACCAATTCGCCCGGAAAGCCAATCCATTTTGTAAACTTTCCGATTTCTTCCGACAGACAAGTCAGCAATCCTGAAGCCCTCAAGATTCCGACTGCCACCATAAGCCCTACCATTGTCGGTATGATTTTCGCCACAGTCAGAAAACCGCTTTTCGCGCCTTTTACAAATACATCATAAACCGCAACCTGCCGCAGGATTCCATAGCATAAAATTCCAAGGATGATCATCGGAATCAGCAGATCCGACACGATAAGAAACCATTTCATTTCCAGATTCTCCATTTAGAATATATTTTTGTTCTTTCTAAGCAAAATGTCAAAAAACAACAGCTATGATACTTGCATATCGTTCCTTTTTTACTCCCCTAATCCTATACCAATATTTCTATACTATTACTGTATGGCTGTTTTTCTTTATAAATTCTTATTTTTTAATTCCGGAATATTTTTTTATTCTATGCACACTTTGTTGCAAATATCTCCTTTATCTTAAGCATAACTTTTTCCTTTCTTTCATAAAATACTTTAAGTTTGTAATAAAAAATGCTTTCGAGGTATCCTATGTTAAATCTTCTCTGGGCAGGCATGATCATTGCAGGTGTTTTCTTCGCCGCATTCACCGGGCAGATTCCGGAAATAACAAAAGCAGCGCTGGATTCTTCTAAAGAAGCAGTGACGCTTTGCATCACAATTTCAGGAGTTATGGCTTTTTGGACCGGAATGATGGAAATCGCCCAGGAAGCAGGCATGATCCGGAAACTTTCTGCGAAACTTTTGCCCTTCCTACATTTTTTATTTCCAGAACTACCCTCTTCCCATAAAGCAATACCACATATTTCTACAAATATTATTGCCAACATATTAGGGCTTGGATGGGCTGCGACTCCTGCCGGATTAAATGCCATGCAGGCACTTTCAGATTTGGAAAAGGAACGGCGGTCTGGAAAAGCTCCCGGTCCGGTGCTTCCTCCAGGCACTGCGAGCAAAGAAATGTGTAATTTTCTCATTCTGAACATTTCATCACTACAGCTGATTCCAGTAAATATTATTGCATACCGCAGTCAGTACGGAAGTGTCAATCCTGCTGCCATCACCGGTGCCGGAATTCTTGCGACCAGCGCCAGCACGCTGACCGCTATCTTATATTGTAAATACAAGAATCATCACCCCTATTAGAAAAGCTTCTTTTCATATTGATATGTTAAAAAGTAGCTATACAAATATTTATTTTTCTATATATGAAAAACACATAATAGTCACCAAATACTTTGATTTTCAAATTTTTTTGTTTCAGGGGTTGCTTTTTTTATTTTTTGAGATATAATATGGATATAAATAGATGTAGTATTGAATACTACATGTCGAATCATCGATTTCTAGGAGGCGGTATTTATGTCAGATACAATACAAAAATATATCAAAGATCCAGGAAGTGCGATCACTCATTTTATCGGAATGTTAATGGCAATTTTTGCAGCTATTCCACTTCTGATCAAAGCAGCAAGAGAGCCTTCCCGCATTTATATTATTTCCATTGCGATTTATGCGGTCAGCCTGATTCTACTCTATGCAGCCAGCACCACATACCATACATTTAACCGCACGCCGCGGATTAATAAAATTTTGAAAAAAATCGACCATATGATGATTAGTGTCCTGATCGCCGGAAGCTACACTCCGATCTGTCTGCTTGTGCTTGGTGGCAAAACCGGAATCATTTTGCTCTCTATTGTGTGGGGTATTGCGATCGCCGGAATCATCATCAAGGCTTTCTGGATCAACTGCCCGAAGTGGGTATCTTCCGTTCTGTATATCGGCATGGGCTGGACCTGCGTACTTGCATTTACACAACTTCTTAACTCCATGTCACAGGCAGCTTTCGGATGGCTCCTTACAGGTGGTATCATTTACACTGTCGGCGGCGTGATCTACGCACTGAAACTGCCGATTTTCAACAGCCATCATAAGAATTTCGGAAGTCATGAGATCTTCCACTTATTCGTTATGGGTGGAAGCTTCTGCCACTTCATCGTTATGTACAACTTTGTTCTCCGTTAATTGAAATGTAGCGAGCAGAAGCTCTTTCTTCTTCCGCGGCAGTTGTTTGATCTCATACTCCCGTCGCATAGCTTCAGATTTTGTCTGGAATGTCTCATAATAAACCAGCTCAACTGGGCGCCGGTACTTCGTGTACTTGGCGCCCTTTCCTTCGTTATGCATTTTCACACGCTTTTCCACATCATTCGTCCAGCCTGTGTATAACGTGCCATCCGCACATTTTAAAATATATGTATAATTCATTTTCCACACATCTTTCCACATCTTATCTACATCACAGTATAACTTATCCACGATATCCCGTCCAGTTACGAAAAAGGGACAGGGACTTTCGAATAGGGGACGGGGATTTTCTAGAAAATCCCCGTCCCCTATTCGACTAAGAACTCAATCGGATTGACCGGCTGCCCATTTTTCCGCATTTCAAAATAAACATTGCTGCCTTCTGCGCTGTAGTATTTGGTCGGTTCACTAACATAACCGAGTGTTGTTTTTGCCGTAACCGACTGCCCGGTCTTCACCGGCACTTCCTTGAGTTGTCCATAAATCAGCTCATAGCCGTTACCAATATCAACGGTTACGGTTGTTCCGGTCTGTGCAGTTTTGTCAATCGATTTTACGACGCCTGTTGTTGCTGCTATGACTTGATCTCCGACTTCTGCGGAGAAAATAACTGCCGGATTGTATTTGTACTGATCCAATGTCTTAAAGTACACGGTTTTATCCATGCTGTAGTTCATCAGGATGCTGCCGTCTACCGGCCAGAGCAGTTCACTCTTCCCGTCAAATCCTGATATTGCCCGACTTCCGGTTGTTTGTGTTTCTCCGGCTGTTGTTCCATCTGAATCATTTTCATTATCAGATGTACTTTCTCCGGCTCCTGTATTTTCATCGTTATTATCCGGTTCTTCTGTATTCGGAACGTTGTCTAATGGTGTGTTTCCTTCGCCTTTTTCTTCTGCACTCTTTTCCGGTTCGTTCACAATCTTGTCCGTTCCGGCTTCTTTTTTCTCTTGTTCCATTTTTGCCTGCAACTGTTCTTTCTGCGCCTGTTTGTAGTCTTTAAATGTATATGTTCCTACTATTGCGATAGCTGCCACAAAGCACAAAACGGCTGCAACGGCAGGCCCTCGTTTTCTTTTTTTCGGCCCTGGTCTCTTTTTTTGCTCTTGATTCATCTAATCACCACCTCTGACTTTATTTTTGCCAGCGCATGGTAACCTTATTCACATAGTTTATTCATTTTCTAAATTTTATATTATCACCTACTTTCCTACCTGATTTTAACGTCCTCCTTCCCCCTGTACGATCTCCGCAACCTCCCGGATTTTCGTCTTTTTATAAAAATAACCGAGTATCTCCTTATAAGTTTTCCCCTTTTTCGCCATTTCATTTGCCGTGTACTGGCTCATTCCGTATCCATGTCCGACACCGCATGTAATAATGCGCAGTTTTCCATCGTATTTTTGTAAAATAAAACTCGACGACGCCAAATGATATTTCTCCCGGAACGCTTCACCGCTCATTATTTCTTCCCCAACCCGCACTTTTTTCACATATCCGGCGCTATCGAGTGCAGTCACTTTTGCATCTAATTTTTTCTCCATTGTTGTCTGGATCTGCCATTCATTTTCCAGATCTTTCGGACAGGTCACTTTTTTGAGATAAGGATATTCTTCACCCAGCGACTCTATTGCATCCCTTGTACTTCCGTTTGTCAGCCTGCAAAATGGTGCATACGCCGGTTTTCCTTTCCATGTCAGGATCTCGCCATCCGTCTCCTCCCACGCTTTTTTTAATTTATTATAGTAGGAATAATATTTATTGCTTCCCCACAACTGTTTTTTCTGTGCATCGGTCAGATAGCTCTGCTCAAGTACAGTATCACTTCCGTCGTGGTTCATTCTCTTGCAGATTGCGGTACGCACAAGTACTGCCTGCGCTTTCCATGCTTCTTTTCTGTATGAACCGGGCATTTCTTTCGCCATGACACCAATTCCGTAATCCTCCAGGGGCATTTCTATAATTTTCTTACTACCTCTCAAATTACTATTATTTCCATTTTTCTCTTTTGATCCACTGTTCTTCACACTATCGTCATCCACATCTCTACCTCCCGAACCATCTCTATTTTTCGAGCCACCGCCATTCTCATCTCCATCTGCTATATCTGCACCATTTCCCGAGCCATCTCCCGACTCACTACTCTCCACCCGCACATACGTCTCATCCACTTCCACGCTTCCTCCCCGCCCGGAGCCATTTAAAAATGCTGTCACAAAATACGGCACACAGATCAGTATCGCCAGATAACACACTGCTTTTTTCAAATATCTATGCATACAAAAAGCCCTCCCATACACTGTATGGAAGGACTTGTCTGCTTATTCACAAATTTATTTGCAAATTTTATTCGTAAATTTCTTCTGAAATTGTCTCTTTGTCCAGTTTCCAGATATCATCTACATATTCCTGAATCGTTCTGTCTGATGAGAACTTACCGCAGGATGCTGTATTTAACAGGACCATCTTAGCCCATCTGTCTTTATCTCTGTAAGCTGCCTCTACTTTCTCCTGTGCCTCGGCATAAGAGCGGAAATCTTTCAGGATGAAATATACATCTGCCTGATTATTTCCCTGTGGCATTAACAGTGAGTTGTAAAGATCGCGATACATCTCTGTATCACCCTGTGCATAAGTGCCGTCTACCAGCTGGTCAACCACTCGTTTGAGTTCTGGATCGCTGTTGTAGATCTGGCGTGAATCGTATCCACCATTCTGCTCATAGTTAATAACTTCATCAGAACTCAGACCAAAGATAAATGCATTATCCGCTCCGACTTCTTCTACAATTTCCACATTTGCTCCATCCATCGTTCCCAGAGTTGCGGCACCATTTAACATAAATTTCATGTTACCGGTTCCGGATGCTTCCTTGGATGCTGTAGAAATCTGTTCGCTGACATCTGCTGCCGCAAAAATCCACTCAGCATTAGATACACGGTAATCTTCGATAAATACAACTTTCAATTTACCGTTAATACTGCGGTCATTATTTACAACATCTGCTACGGAGTTGATCAGCTTAATGATCTGTTTTGCACGGATATAACCTGCGGAAGCCTTCGCTCCAAAGATAAATGTTCTTGGATAGAAGCTCTTCTCCGGATGCTCTTTAATCTGATTGTATAAGTACATAACGTGTAAAATGTTAAGAAGCTGACGTTTGTACTCATGCAGACGTTTTACCTGCACATCGAAAATAGATGTCGGATCTACTTCGATGCCGTTATGCTCCTTGATGTATTTTGCAAGACGTACTTTATTTTCATATTTGATAGACATAAACTCTTTCAGAGCTTCCTCGTCATCCAGCCATTTTTTCAGTCCGGACATCTTCGGCAGATCTGTGATCCAGTCTTTTGTTCCGAGTTTTTCTGTTACCCAGTCTGCAAGCAGCGGATTTCCGTGCATCAGGAAACGTCTCTGTGTGATACCGTTTGTCTTGTTGTTAAATTTTTCCGGCATCATCTCGTAGAAATCACGCAGTTCCTGTTTTTTCAGGATCTCTGTATGCAGGCGTGCAACACCATTGACAGAATATCCGGCAACGATTGCCAGATGTGCCATCTTCACCTGTCCGTCTCTTAAAATCTGCATTTTTGCAACTTTTTCTTCATTTCCTGGATACATCTCACGTACCTGGATTACGAAACGACGGTCGATCTCCTGAATGATCTGGTAAACTCTAGGAAGCAGTTTTGAGAACAGGTCGATTGGCCATTTCTCCAGCGCTTCTGCCATGATCGTATGGTTTGTGTAAGCACAGGTCTTTGTTGTAATCTCCCATGCATCGTTCCATTCCATATTTTCTTCATCCAGAAGGATTCGCATTAACTCTGCAACTGCTACAGTCGGATGTGTATCGTTCATCTGAATTGTAATCTTCTCCGGCAGTTCATGCAAATCTGTATGTTTTTTCTTAAATTTGGCAATTGCTGCCTGTAAGCTTGCAGATACGAAGAAATACTGCTGTTTCAGACGCAGTTCTTTTCCTGCGTAGTGATTATCGTTCGGATACAGCACTTCTACGATATTCTTCGCAAGGTTCTGCTGCTCAACCGCTTTGTGATAATCTCCACGGTCAAAGGAATCTAACTGGAAGTCTACGATTGGCTCTGCATCCCAGATTCGTAAAGTATTGACGATATGGTTGTTGTATCCGACAATCGGATAATCATACGGAACAGCCAGTACAGATTCGTAATTCTCCTGTACAAAATGTGTCTTTCCATGCTCGTCATACTCTACACGGATGTTTCCGCCAAAACGTACTTCTTTGGCATACTCCGGACGTTTCAGTTCAAACGGATTGCCGTCTTTTAACCAGTTATCCGGAGTCTCTACCTGATAGCCGTCCTCAATCTTCTGCTTGAACATACCATAGCGGTAGCGGATTCCACAGCCGTAAGCTGCATATCCCAGTGTTGCAAGCGAGTCTAAAAAACAAGCTGCCAGTCTTCCAAGACCGCCGTTACCAAGAGCCGGATCCGGCTCCTGGTCCTCGATTGCATTAAGATCGATGCCAAGCTCATCTAAAGCTTCCTTCACCTCTTTGTAAGCAGTCATATTGATCAGGTTATTTCCAAGCGCACGTCCCATCAGAAATTCCATAGACATGTAATAAACCATCTTCGGATCATCTTTCTCATACTGTTCCTGAGTCGCGATCCAGTCATCGATGATCGCTTCTTTTACAGCATAAGAGACTGCCTGGAATAACTGCTGCGGGGTTGCTTCTTCAATTGTCTTACGAAACAGGGTTTTTACATTATTTTTAACTTCTTTTTTAAACGCCTGTTTTTCAAATCTTGGATTGATCATTTTCACATTCCTTTCTTTACGGAGGGGCACAGATTACTGTTTTTCCACGCCGAGTGTTACATTCTCTCCGTTGATCTTCCATTCTTTCACATATCCTGACGGTGTCTGTTTCACTGCGCTCATGCCCAGAGTCTCTCCGGCGATCTCATCTGCATGCTCCGCGAAAATCTTCTCAGCCTTCTCGGTTCCCTCGTATGTGATCGCAATCTGATCCATAACTTCAAATCCGGCTTCTTTACGCATCGTCTGTACTTTGCTGATGATCTCACGTACAAATCCTTCTGTCAGAAGTTCTTCTGTCAGGTTCGTATCCAGAACAACGGTAATTCCATTATCATTTTCAGATACATAGCCTTCCATCTGTGCAGTGTCAATCAGAAGATCCTCGCGGAATAAAGTAATCTCCTGTCCATTGATATCCAGTTTTAAAGAATCGGTTGCATTCAGCTCATCCATTGCTGCGTTTCCATCTAATGAGCCAAGTGCAGCTTTGATTCCACCTAACATTTTACCATATTTTGGACCTACCGTCTTTAGCTGAGGTTTGAAAGAATAGGAGGTGAAATCACGAACTTCTTGTGTAAATTCCATAGTTTTTACATTCAATTCGTCTTCGATGATCTCCTGATAGAACTCCGGAAGTTCAAAATCAGCTTTCACATACATTTTTCCAATCGGCTGACGGTTTTTGATATTTGCAGTATTTCTGCAGGCACGTCCCATAACAACCAGTTTCAGAAGTTTCTCCATGTTATCTTCCAGTTCTTTGTCAATATGCTCCTCATTTACAGTCGGATAATCGCACAGGTGGATACTCTCCGGTGCGCTCTCATCCAGGCTTCTTACGAGGTTCTGGTAAATATCTTCTGTCATGAACGGAATCATCGGTGCAGCAACCTTGCTCACTTCAACAAGCGCTGTGTACAGAGTCATGTAAGCATTGATCTTATCCTGCTCCATTCCTTTTGCCCAGAAACGCTCACGGCTTCTTCTTACATACCAGTTACTCATATCATCTACAAATTCCTGAAGTGCTCTTGCTGCTTCCGGGATTCTGTAATTTGCAAGATGATCATCTACGTCTTTGATCAGTGTATTTAATTTGGATAATAACCATTTATCCATAACGGATAATTTATCATATTCCAGTACATATTTTGTTGCATCGAAATTATCAATATTTGCATACAGTACGAAAAACGCATAAGTATTCCACAGAGTTCCCATGAATTTTCTCTGTCCTTCTACAACAGCTTTTCCATGGAAACGGTTCGGCAGCCACGGTGCACTGTTTACATAGAAATACCAGCGGATCGCATCTGCTCCGTATTTCTCCAGTGCATCAAACGGATCAACTGCATTTCCCTTGGATTTACTCATCTTCTGTCCATTCTCATCCTGTACATGTCCCAGAACGATAACGTTCTTATACGGAGCTTTGTTGAAAATCAATGTGGAAATAGCCAGTAAGGAATAGAACCATCCACGTGTCTGGTCTACTGCCTCGGAAATAAAGTCTGCCGGGAAATGCTTCTCGAACAGATCCTGATTCTCAAATGGATAGTGGTACTGTGCAAACGGCATAGATCCACTGTCAAACCAGCAGTCGATAACTTCCGGTACGCGGTGCATTGGCTTGCCGCACTTCGGACACTTGATCGTTACATTGTCGATATATGGACGGTGTAATTCGATCTCATCCGGACAGTTGTCGGACATAGATTTCAGTTCTTCAATACTTCCGATTGAATGCTGACATCCGCACTCGCACTCCCAGATATTTAACGGAGTTCCCCAGTAGCGGTTACGGCTGATACCCCAGTCCTGGACATTTTCCAGCCAGTCGCCGAAACGTCCTTTTCCGATGCTCT
>OGRN01001878.1_pt1 | contig 17093 bp, 10 predicted proteins | sample 1553401 | NCBI WGS metagenome assembly OGRN01 (sample SAMEA2580096, study PRJEB22360) | human gut metagenome | biome: human gut; feature: human-associated habitat; material: faeces | place: Denmark | collected 2008/2010 | reverse complement strand
TGGTAAAGATCACAGACATGAAAGACCGTCTGATCAAAAACCTTTCCAAAGGTTATCGCCAGAGGGTGGGCCTTGCACAGGCAATCCTGGGATATCCGGAGGTGATCATCCTGGATGAGCCGACAGTAGGACTTGACCCGAAGCAGATCATCGAGATCCGTGACCTGATCAAAGGCCTGAAGCAGAAGCACACGGTTATCCTAAGCTCCCATATCCTTTCCGAGGTAAGAGCAGTGTGTGATTATGTTCTGATCATTTCCCATGGAAAGCTGGTAGCCAGCGATACACCGGATAATCTGGAACGTCTGGCAGCAGGCTCCAACAGCCTCCTTATGAAGGTAAAAGGCGAGAAAGACACGATTCGAAAAGCTCTGGAAACGATCGAAGGCGTAACCGGGGTGGAAATGTCCTATGACAGCGATGAGAAATTGTGGAAAACAAAACTTTCCATTCAGGAAAATGTGGATATCCGTGAAAAAGTCTTCTACGCTATGGCAAAAGCGAACTGTCCAATCTACGAGATGCAGGTTAAGAGAGTTTCCCTTGAGGATGTATTCCTTGAGCTTACCGAAGGAGAGAAAAAATCCGCCGGAAAACCGGAAAGCTCACAGTGGAAACCGGTAGAAGACAGATCATCGGAAAAAGAAAAAACTCAGGAAGAAAAAAACGGGGAACCAGAGAAGGCTTCTGATGAGAAAGAGGGGGATCAGTCATGACAGCGATTTTTAAAAGAGAACTGAAAAGCTATCTGACCTCCATGGTTGGATATCTCTTCATATTTTTTGTCCTGGTGCTGACCGGAATTTATTTTTCCGCATATCAGCTTTCAGGCGGCTATTCAAAATTTGAAACTACCTTAAGCGCACTGACCTTTGTGTTCCTGATCGGTGTGCCGATCCTTTCCATGCGTGTACTTGCAGAAGAGCGCAAGCAGAAAACGGATCAGCTTCTTTTGACCGCACCGGTATCTGTATGGGATATCGTATTTGGAAAATATCTTGCACTGGTAGCTGTGTTTGCCATTCCGGTCGTGATCATGTGCGTTTATCCGCTGATCATGAGTAAGTTCGGAACGATTTCCTATGCTTCCGCATACACCGGGATCCTGGGATTTTTCCTTCTGGGATGCGCAAATCTGGCAATCGGTGTATTTATGTCAGCACTTACAGAAAGCCAGGTAATTGCAGCAGTACTTACTTTTGTATTCCTGTTCGCCTTCTATATGATGAACGGAATTTCCTCATTCTTTTCACAGACCTCCATGTCAACCGCAGTGGCATTCGGACTTCTGATCGTGGCGATCGCGATCATCATTTATACCATGATCAAAAATGTCCTGATCTCTGTAGTGATCGGAGCTGTGGGAGAGATTGCCCTTGTGATCGTATACGTTGTAAAATCCAGTATTTTCCAGGGTGGTATCCAGAAGGTACTGAACGTATTTAACCTGAGCGGACATTATGATAATTTTACAAACGGCGTGTTTGACGTGACAGGAATCGTTTATTTTATTTCTGTTATTGCGATCTGCCTGTTCCTTACCATGCAGTCCATTCAGAAGAGACGCTGGAACTAGGGGGTGAAGGGAAATGAAATTCAGTGAGAAATTTAAGAAAAATAAAGGCGAGGCAGCCGTACCGGAGACAGCACAGGACTCCGGCAAAAAGAAACATAAACCGGATCCGAAAAAGCTGGTAGGCACCATCAGCAAAAAACATATCAAAAATGGTTCCTACAGCATGGCTATGGCAGCTGTCTTTATCGTGATCGTGGTTGTGATCAATATGATCGTCGGGGCGATCCCATCCAAATATTCACAGCTGGATGTAAGCTCATCCAAGCTTTACACCATCGGTGATGAAACAAAGAAGGTACTGAAGGCACTGGATAAGGATGTTACCATTTATCAGATCGCGGCAAGCGGTTCTGAGGACGACACGATCTCCAATCTGCTTTCACGTTATAAAGATGAGTCCAAGCATATTAAAGTTGAGGTGAAAGACCCTGTTGTAAATCCGAAATTTGCATCGGAATATACAACCGATGATCTTGCGTCAAACAGCCTGATCGTAGTCTGCGGCGACAGAAACAAGGTTATCAATTACAACGATATATATTCCTCTTCAGTAGACTATAATACCTGGCAGCAGACTACTACCGGATTTGATGGAGAAGGACAGATCACAAGTGCGATCGGTTATGTAACATCCGAGGATCTTCCGATCATGTATACCTTATCCGGACACGGAGAAAAAGATCTGGATTCCAGCTTTAAAGAAGATATCCAGAAAGCAAACATTGATATCAAGGAGCTGAACCTTCTCACAGAGGGAAAGGTTCCGGATGATGCAGACTGCCTGATGATCGTATCTCCGACCAGCGATATTTCCGAGGAAGAAAAAACAGAGCTCCTGGATTATCTGGAGGCAGGCGGAAAAGCTATGATCTTCTCGGATTATACACAGGATGATCTGCCGAACTTTGATGCGGTTCTTGAAAACTATGGTGTAAAGTGTGCAGAGGGAATCGTATTTGAGGGTGATAATCAGCATTATGGAATGCAGATGCCATATTATCTTGTACCAACAGTCAACAGCACAGATGCAAGCTCTGAGACAGCTTCTGCAGGCTCCTATGTACTGGCACCGTATGCGCAGGGCATTCAGAAAACAGATGATGTAAGAGATACCGTAACCATCGACAGTATCCTGACAACCTCTGACAAGGCTTACTCCAAAACAAATATGCAGAGCAGCAATATCGAAAAGGAAGACGGAGATGTAGACGGACCGTTTGATCTTGGTGTTGCTATCACTGAGAAACTGGATGATGATAAGGAAACACAGATCGTTTACTACTCCACAGCAAATCTGATGGAGAGCCAGATAAACCAGATGGTATCCGGCGGAAATGAAAAGCTCCTTCTGGAGTCCTTAAACTGGATGACCAGCACAGACGACAGTAATTCCGTTTCTATTCCATCCAAGAGCCTTGAGTCCACAAGCCTGACAGTAACCGATTATGCTGCAGCCTTCTGGAAGATCTGTACCATTGGTCTGATCCCGGGAGTGTTCCTTGTTGCAGGATTCCTGATCTGGCTTAAGAGGAGAAAAGCATAATGAAAAAATCGACTAAACTTGTTTCAGCAGTTGTTGTTCTGGCAGTTCTCGGCGGCGTTTATGTGGGACTGAACACCTACGTATCCAAAGAAGAAAAGACAGAGAGCAGCGAAGAGGAAAGCAAAACAGAAGTGTTTTCCGTGAAAACGGATGATATTAAATCCCTGGAATTTATCGTAGACAAGAAGGAAGTGACCTTTGAGAAAAAAGATGATTCCTGGGTGAAAAAGGATGAGACTGCTTTTCCTGTAAATCAGACAACTCTGGATTCCGCAGCTTCCGCCATCAAAAAGGTGGAAGCGGATAGAGTCCTGGAGGATGTGGAGGATCTTACGGAATACGGGCTGGATTCTCCATCTAACACAGTAACCGTTGATACCGCTGATGGGACAACGAAGCTCAACATCGGAGATGAGAATACGTCTACGAATCAGTATTACATTTCCAAGGATGATGATGACAGCACGGTATATGTAGTGGCAGCGGACACTGTGTCTCCGTTTATGAATTCCCTTTACGATTATGCACAGGGAGAAGATTTCCCAACAATTGATTCTTCCACAGTGAAAAAGGTTCAGGTCAGTGAGAATAAAGATTCCTATGTCCTGGAAGAAAATTCCGACGGAGCTACCTGGAATGTTTCCAGTGACGGAAACAGCGATAAAGAGTCTGCCGATACAACGGCAGCAGGAAACGTAACCTCTGGACTTGGAAGCTTTGCATTTGACCAGTTTGTAAACTACAATGCAGAGGATCTTTCCCAGTATGGCCTTGATAAGCCCTATGCGACGATTACAGTGAATTATCAGGAAGAGGTGAAGAATGACAGCACAGACAGTACAGAATCCGGAGAAAACGATTCTACGGCCTCTGAGAGCGATTCTGAGAGCAGTGACACTACTGACACGGACAGCAGCTCAGAAGATGCAGACAGCAAGACAACCACAGTGGATAAACAGCTTGTCATTTATGTTGGTGATGAGGCAGGAGATGGCAGCAGATATGTAACGGTAGATAACAAACAGATCTATACAATGTCAACAGATACACTGAGTGCAGTTATTGACAAGACGCCGTCAGATCTCTGGTCACTGATCATCAATTATCTGTCTGTAAAAAATCTGGATCAGCTCCAGGTTACTTACGGTGAAACAACAAGTACTGTAAATGTTTCACGTGAAACATCCACAGATGATGACGGAGACGAAAAAGAAACAACAACCTATCAGCTGGATGGTAAGGAAATAGAAAGTACAACCTTTACCACCTTCTACAACAAGCTGATAAACATGGCAGGACAGAAGAGACTGACAGACGTTTATACACCAGCTGCAGACCCGGAGATGACCGCTGTATTCACAGACTCTGACAAGAACCAGACAACCGTTATCTTCTACACATATGACACAAACTATTATGCAGCTGTCGTTGGAGACAAGGTATTTCTTGTAAACAAAATGACAGTAAAAGAAATGTTCAATGCATATGAAACCATGGTAAACGGTGAAACAGAGACAGAAGCCACAGCAACACCAACAGCTGAGGCGGAAAAATAAAATATTAAGAAAATAAATAAAAACACCTCGGAGATCCGTAAATAATAAGGTGATCTCCGAATATCCGTTTGATGATCAGATATTCGGAGACACCACACAGATCAGGATTTTCCGGGGTGTTTTTATGTTGCTATTATTTTACGGTCCTTACAGATGAATAAGGTCCGTATATTTTTTTACCGTTTGTGATGCGGTATGCACGGATACGGTATTTGGTTGCGGTGCCCGGCTTTTTATCGGTGTAGGTTGAATTTTTTGTTGCATGTAAGTCTCTTATGTATGCGTGAATTTTTATGTTGCAGGTAAGTCACTGTAATTGTCGCGGTTTGATTTGCATAACTGTGCAGGGATTTACCTGATCAGATCTAACCAAATAAGGATGCTTTTATCCGCTTGATTTTCTGTAGCTGCTATAATTGTAGCGTGGAGAATTGACGAGGACAATATAAAAAAACTGTACAGAAGCTCATCTGAGCAACTGTACAGTTTTAATTTTTCTATATCTAACAGAAGGTTCGGGGGAGCTTCTGTCAGTAACTAAGTATTATGCAAGACCTCTTTCTTCCAGCCAGTCGAAGAGAACAACTTTTTCTGCTTTCTTTCTCTTGGTCATGTGATTGAACTGAAGGATCGTCAGGATTGTGAAGATCACTAACAGTGCAACCATTACAATAATGGAAGTGGTAATGCTCCGGCCACCGCTGATCGTTGCACGGAATGCGTCGACCGTATAAGTAAACGGAACGTATGCATGGATCTTTGCAACGAATGAAGGTGAAACCTCAACCGGATAAGTTCCGGCAGATCCTGCAAGCTGAACGACCATGAATACCAGCATCAGGAAGCTTCCTACTTTACCAAGAGTAATGTTGAAGAAGTACATGATAGAGGTAAAGGTCATTGATGTCAGGCAGGCGAAGAGTACGGTTTTGCCCATCTCTGCAGGTGTGAATCCGTTAAATGCACGTAACAGCAGGATCAGGCAGATTCCCTGAAGGATCGCTACCGGATAAAGGACGGAAGCCTTGCTTGCCCACCATGCGAAACCGGATTTCAGTTTGCCCTTATACTGAGCCAGAGGATACATCAGGCAGAATGCCAGTGCGCCGACCCAGAGGCCTACAGACATCATGTAAGGTGCCATTGCGTGTCCGTTATTCGGGACATCGGTAAGTTTTGTTTCATCGTTTACAACAGGAGTTGCGAACATTTTGATCGTTTCATCACTTGCTGAATTGTCTTTTACAGTGGTAGCTCCATCGCTGAGGCTTGTGGTCAGTGTCTTGGAACCGTCTTTCAGTTCTTTCATACCGCTTCCAAGCTTCTTGGAGCCATCATACAGCTGAGAGGAACCGCTCTGGATCTGGGCAGCGCCATCTGCAAGCTGTTTTGCACCATTGTTAAGTGTGCTGTTGTTGCTTACAAGCTTCTCGGTACCGCTGAGAAGTGTTGAGGTACCGTTTGCTAATGTCTTAGTACCGTTTGCAAGAGTAGTAGCACCGCTGGAAAGGGTTTTGGCTCCTGTTGAGAGCTTTTTGGTACCGTCTGTAAGAGCGGAGCTGTTTTCGGAAAGCTTAGCAACACCATCGGTGTAGGTTGTGATTCCGGTTGTCAGTGTTCCGGAACCATCGGCTAATGCTTTTGTTCCATCTGCAAGAGTAGTAGCACCGCTGGAAAGAGCATTGGCTCCTGTTGCCAGTTTCTTGGTGCCGTCTGTAAGAGCAGCACTGTTTTCGGAAAGCTTAGCAATACCATCGGTGTAAGTTGTGATTCCATCTGTCAGTGCCTTAGAACCATCTGCCAGCTGACCTGCACCGGATTTGATATCCGGAAGTGCGCCAGTGATCTGTTTGCCGGCTGTTTTCAGATTCTTTGCACCATCGTTGAGCTGCTTATCATAAGATGTCAGTTGGTCAAATCCATCGTTCAGAGCTTTGATTCCTGCTGCTGCAGCCGGGAAGGCTTCGACTGTGCCGTCTTCCAGAGACTGAAGTCCTGCGGAAACGTTCTTGGTTCCTGTGTTTACAGCCTGTGCACCCTGATACAGCTGGGTAACACCTGCAGAAAGCTGAGCGATCAGATCTGTAGGAAGCTGACTTGTAGCTGCAGATAACTGCTCTGCACCTGCGCTCATGGTTGTTGCACCTGCACTCATCTGGTTTGCACCATCTGTCATGGTTGTTGCACCCTCAGAAAGTGTGCCGGCACCCTGAGTCAGTCCTCCGGAGATCTGAGTCAGTCCGGAAGCTGCTTCGTTAAGCTTGGAAGCAACAGCATTCAGATTTTCCTGAGTAGAAGAGAGCTGACCGGATACACCAGCTGCAAGCTGTGAAACCTGATCAGAATAGCTGCTCATGTAAGAACCGTCCACGCCAGTCATTCCACCGGCTACGCTGTTTAAAGCGTTGATCACATCATTCAGAGCTGCTGCGGAAATGGTTCCGTCCTCAGAAGCGGTTGCCTGAATCGCCTGAAGCTGTGCTGCTAAATCGGTCATTGTCTGTCCGGCAGTACCGATCTTGGTATTTGCATCAGTAAGTGCCTCCGTTGTCTGCTGTCCGTATCCTGTAAGGATGTTGCTGACCTGATCACCTACCTGTGAGAACTGTGTGCCTGCATTCTGGAGAGCAGGGATCAGACTGTCTGTGATACTGCTGCTGGTCTGACTTGTGATACCTGCGGCCTGAGTGATATATCCGGCTGCGTTGTTGATTCCGTCTGCCGCATTGTTCATACCAGCTGCAGCACTGTTCATACCAGCTGCGGCTGTGTCCATACCATCCTTTGCGGAAGTAAGGCCGGCTGCAAGCTTGTTGATGGATTCCTGTGTTGTTCCCTCTTTCAGAGCAGAAACCTTATCGTTCAGGGCTTTCAGTCCGTTTTCCAGCTGCTGTGTTCCGGATATCAGTGACTGTGAGTCATCGGTTCCTTTGGTAACACCGGTATTCAGCTGAGAGATACCATTGGAAACTGTTGTGAGTCCGTCTTCAAGTTTTGCAAGCTCTTTGGCACCGGCTGCGAGTTTGCCAGCACCAGCCACATAGGTGGTAGTTCCATCTGCAAGAGTGTCAGCACCAGCTACATACTGTGTTGCTCCGTCGGAAAGAGTATCAATACCTGCACTTAATGCATTTGCACCGGATTCCAGGCTGCTTGCGCCGGATTTCAGCGTATCAGAATTTTTATTAAGCTCATCCACACCAGCGGTGTACTGCTGAACACCTTCATCCAGAGTATCTACACCGGTTGTCAGCTCAGGAACCTTTTCTGTCAGAGCTGCAACGCCGCTGTTCAGCTGGTTTGCACCGGATTCCAGGCTGCTTGCACCGGATTTCAGTGCATCAGAATTTTTATTAAGCTCATCCACACCAGCGGTGTACTGCTGAACACCTTTATCCAGAGTATCCACACCGGTTGTCAGCTCAGGAACCTTTTCTGTGAGGGTTGCAACGCCGCTGTTCAGCTGATCTGCACCATCGTCCAGGCTCTTTGCACCATCGTTAACCTTTGCAACACCATCGGTGTAGGTCTTAAGACCTTCGGTGAGACTGTCAGCACCGCTTACGAAAGTAAGAGTACTGGTGGAAAGCTTCTTAAGGTTTTTGGTAATTGTTTTGTTACCATCAGCTGCTGTATTCAGTCCGTCTTCGATCTTTCCGGATCCGTCTGCAGCTTCCTGCATTCCGTCACCTGCTTCTGAGATAGAATCAAAAACGGTTTCTGTATAGGTTTCCGTAACCTTGGAAGCAATGTTATCACGAAGCTTCAGCATTGCTGTTTCACTGAGCTTGGAGGCGATATAGTTGGTTCCAGGGTTTGTCTCATAGGATAGCTCCATTTGCTTTGGCTCGTTGTCCATTACAGTGGCTGCGTTTGCGGAGAAATTTTCCGGAATTTTGATAACCATGTAATAGGTTCCATTGGCCAGACCGTCCTCTGCTGTCTTGCTGTCTACAATGTTAAATGCCATTGAGTCGTTGTCTTTCAGCTCATCCGTCATGTCCTTACCTATGCTTAAGGTCTTGCCATTATACTCGACAGGTTTGTCTTCGTTTACCACGGCCACTGGCAGGCTGTCTACGTTTCCGTAAGGATCCCACATGGATTTCAGAAACAGACCTGCATAGATGATCGGGATTACGATAATGGCGATTACGACGATAAGCATGAGCTTGTTACGAAGTAAGCTTTTCCATTCGTTTTTGATCATATTACCTATCCCTTTCTTATTAAATTGTATTATCAAACATAGTTGATTAATCAAACTTTATTCCAGTAATGGCGACGAGATCTATTAATCATATTAAAATCTATTAATAGCTTTATATTCCATTATCAAACAAAGTGTTGATTTTCTTTACGTGATGTATTATACTAAACACATACCACAGATACAACCATTAAATCTTTACTGAATGTATATTAATAGACGGAAATAATGGAAGTGTCTATTACAAATAAAAAACTGCATAATAGACAAAAAGTACGTTATTTCCTTTGAATTTATGTGCAGTTGGTAATATTAAATGCAGACAGGATTCCTATGTTTCAACACAAATATGCAGCAGATATCTGGTATCGTGTAGGCCGGCGTCGTTAACAATTTTAATCTTGTCAATTCTTAACAACAGCAGATATCTGGTATCATACAGATCGGCGTAGAGAAAGCGAATGCTTTTATTCGTTTGAAGGATGCATTATCATTGTATGACAGTTGCAGAGTATCGTAAGTGACAGGTGATTGAGGCGGAGGAAACGTGCTTGCTTTTTTGAATTGCAGGGGGAATTAAGATGGCGGAAAAAGTTGACAGAAGAGTACGTAAGACCAAGGCACAGTTGCGAGCGGGGCTTGCCCGTCTTATGCAGAAGAAGAGCATTAAGGAGATTACGGTAAAGGAACTGGTGGAAGAAGTTGATATCAACCGCTCCACATTTTATCTTCACTATACAGATATCTATCAGATGCTGGAATCCATTGAGGCTGAATTGATGGAGGAAATCACGCATCTGGTGGCAGACTATCCTCTGGATCCTCTTAATAATAAGGAGAGCTCGTATCCTTTTATTGAGCAGATATTTACGATCCTGGATCATAATAAGGATATTTGTATCGCACTTCTTGGAAAGAATGGAGATATGGCTTTTGTGAATCGTATAGAAAAACTGATCGCAGATACAGTGCTGCATCGCTTGTCAATTCGTCTGCCGAAAGACAACCGTGATATTGAGTATGCGTATGCGTTTTGTCTGAATGGATGCGTGGGAATGATCAAGACATGGCTGTCTTCTGAGAATCAGGAGAGTACACAGCATATGGCAGAGCTGACACATAAGCTGATCGATAATACAACACACATGTATCTGGAGCAGGCACTTAGATAAGAGAAATGTCCGGATGCATGCTGTGAGTCTGGTAAAAAATAAAGAGTATTGTTTCACGTTTGTTTGAGGGAAAACTTATGTTTCACGTGAAACAGTACTCTTTTTTTATTGGCTTTTTGTTGGTTTATAGCATTTCCACAAATTACTGCATGAAGATCAACGGCTCCGAACATGAACAATGTTCTTTTGATACGTTGATTTCCAAAATTACTATAGATAAATTTTGTTTTTGGTGCCGGATCATAAGCTGTTTTTACAGGAAAATAGCTACCTGTTCCAGGAAATGTTCCGGATCTTCCAGATGAGGAAGATGTCTGGTTTCCGGGATCACAGCGGTTTCAATGGAAGAATTCAGCTTTTGATATTCCTCTGCGATAAGAGAAGCGGAAGCTTCTTTTTCTCCGGAAATAATATAGATGCATGCATCGGAAGATTCTACGGCATTATTAATGCTGATATTCAGGTATTTGCCAATGTAGCTGGAATACAGATATTTGGCGTTGGAACCGCCCTTGTGAGCGGATTCATAATAGGTGTCTACCAGTGTATCTGTTACATGGAAGGGATTGTAGAACAGCTTTTCCATAAACAGACTGCTGATGGATTCGCGGGAAACTACCATATGATAGATCAGAGTTCCGAAAATCGGAAGCTCGATAAAATACTTAAAGAGCTTGTTGTCTTTACAAGGTGCCTGCTTCAGGGAACTGAAGCTTGGTGGATTGACCAGCATGATCTTGCGGAAATGGTCGGAATTGTTACGGTAAGCCATGATCGCAAAAGAACCTGAGAAACCACTGGCAATAACATCGGTTTCCTCACGAATCACATTCTTGGCAAAATCACAGAGTAACTGAGCAAATACAAAATTGGTATAAGTAATATCCGGTTTTTCGGAACGTCCACATCCAAGAAGATCAATGGTGTAAACGGTATGTTCGGTTGCGAGCTGCTTCTCTATGGCATTCCATTCATAACCGGAAGCACCTGGCATGATATCATGAATAAGAAGAATAGGGGTGCCATGTCCCTGTTTTGTATAAAAAATCTTTCCAAAACGCCAGTCATAGGTTCTGCTGTGTGGCTGTTCCAGCATATCTTTAAGCTGAGATGTGGCATCTATGAAACGGTTAGCAATATGAATAACACCTGCGGCAGTTCCGACTAAAGCTGCAAGAGTAAGTAGTCTGTGTCCATTTTTCTTCATTAAAAAGCCTCCTGGAATTCGTAAAAATAATCAGGACAGATGTAACGTAATTCAGGTATCTGATCTGATTTTTTCTGAATATTTCTTTGCTTTATTATACGACAGGAACGAAAAATTTACAATGCTTTTGTGGGAACCCTAACCTTGTTATTGTATGCTGACGCTACTGTCCATTCTGTTCTTGGCGATGATCGCTAAGTTGCTGTTCGTTCTGCTTTCAGTAACGCGCTTCGCAATGCAAAGAATTTATGTTGATCGCATAAATTGGTGCGGTATGGCTTCGGGCTTTCTGCGACCTTCGTTCACAAAAAAAACTTACGGAATATTATCAGTGAACAGTAGCATCGCCAATATGCTTCATGATACATAGAAATCAGATTTCGAACCGAATCAAGTAAGTCCCCTGCTTTAATTGCGAAGAGCAATAAGCAGAGGGTGGGGACTTACTTGTATCAGGAGAAGGAAAAGCTCCTTCTGATAAACTGCGAAGCAGTTATTTGGTTATGAGCAAGTAGCGAAGCGGATGCTGTTATCCGCTGGAATGCTTTTATACTTCAGTAAAATACCAAGTGTTTCACGTGAAACATTGGACTTGTTATCCGACAGAGCTGATGCTATACAGGATTGCCGAGGATGATGTTGATAAGGGTTTTGTTCAGCATCAGTGTGCGGTTCCATGGATTGAGAATTACTCCCTCAACAGACGGTTCTTGCAATGCAGAAGCAAAAATCTTATCAATATCTGCGGTAAATGTGGACATGATCTTATCACTGCCTTTTAACTCTTCGTCAAAGCTGGTAAATGCAGCCCACCATTGCTTTCCATCGTTGGTTTTGATCGCATGAAGAGAAATTTTTCCATCACCTTTTGGAGGTTCTACAGCAATGATCAGCTGTGCCTGCTCCTGCATTCTGTGACGAATCACGGTGAGAGTATGAGCAAGCATTTCTTCGGTTGCTTCTTTTTGGAGTGCTGCAATGGCAGTTTCGATCTTTTCATTGCCATTTAAAGTCTTGTCTAATTGTTCTTTATAGAAATCGTTGCGATTATTTGGGGTGTTCATGTATAAAATATTCCTTTCAATCAGATGATAAATGACTAGTACAGCGAATATTAAGTAACCGCCATATTGACTTGCCTGATTTTTCATATGCTGCGTTGTCGTCAATCGCCGTAGCCACCGCTACGCCTCATTCCTTCGCCTTGCATATGAGAAAATCATCCTACGTCAATATAGCAGAAACTTAATTTTCGCTGTACTAGTACATTGTTTTCGAAATAACTATACCAATTACTTGTTGGTGAATCCGACTGCACAGATCTAAAAGCCTCAGCATAGCCAGCTACGCCTGCATTTTTATACCTGCACACTCGAATCCACATCCCACGCGATTGGTATAGTTATTTACGAAACAATGTATTAGCCGCAAACTGCAAGAAGTTTGCGGATGCTTTCTTTATGGATTATAGCATTTCAGGGGAAAATGAGGCAAGAGAAGAAGTGTTTTTAACTGAATCAAATAAGTCCCCTGGTTCGATTTCGAAAAGCAATAATCAGGGGAACTTGCTTGCATCAGGAGAAGTGCAGGCTCTTTCGGATAAACTGCGAAGCACTTATTCGGTTATGAGCAAGTAGTGAAGCGGATGCTTTTATCTGCTTGCATTAAATCAAGAAGTTTCCTGATTACTGATCACTCCGTTCTTGGTAATACACTTCGCGATGCACAGAAATTATGCTAATCACATAAATTTGCATGGTATGTCCAGGGCTTTCAGTGGTCTTTGCGCACAAAAAAACTCGGAGGATAATATTACCAGTTAACAGTAAGTCCCCTGCTTCAATTACGAAAAAGTAATAAGTAATAAGCAGTGGGTGGCGTGTATTAGGAAGAATGCAACGGCGTTTAGAAGCAGGGAAAAGAATAGTGGGCATGTCTAAAAACAAGGTACTGCACTAATTCATGTGGCCACTGTTATGGGTACATTGTAAGCAGGTCCTGATAAATTGCAAAGTAGCTATTGGGTGTAGAACTGCGTAGCGAATACGGGTATTTTTATTCGTTTGATCCCAAATTGGATAGATATGTTTGCACACTTGAAGGTGAGTTGCCAGATACTGTCATCAGTATTCCCCATGATTTCGGTCAGATGCTTTTGTGAACTGGATGGGGAATTAACAAGTTAAGTGAATGTAGTAAAAATGTGTATTTATATGAAAAAATGGAGGGGAAGGCGGAAAATATGGGGGATTTTATAGAAGAACGATATAAGAGTAAGGATGAAATAAAGAGAAATGAGAGATTATTTCTGCGAAGAGAACACTATGATAATGATAATAACACAAACGTTAAGTACGATAAAAAGGACTTTATAAAAGAAAATACTGGCAAATAAAGAGAAATAATAGGATATTTACGAATAAAAAAGTATTAAAGTACAAATTATAGTACTTTAAATAAAAAAGTACTATAAAACGTACTTTACACGCATGTACATATAAAAAGCCTTAAAATATAAAATGTGCACCTGCACACATACGGCAAAAAGATAAAATATAGATCCGTTCCTACTTTAAACATGTGAAATTTTGATTGATCGAATAAAAGAAAGCAGCTGCTTCGATTACAAAAAAACAATAAGCTGTGGGTGGGAAAATACTTGTACTCTTCCTGATAAACTGTAAAACAGCTATTTTGTGTAAAACTGTGATCGAATGCAAAAATTTTTGTCCGCATGACTGGGATAAAGGGAAGACAGGGAAGTGTTTTACGGCTTGATTTAGAAGAAAAAGCCTATTAAGTGAAATTTATTTTATGCCAGTTCTATGCCGGAACCTTATTCAGATACATTTTATATTGGATATTACAAAATGAAACTATGCTTGAAAAAGTCTTTAGTTAACATGTACATAACGAATATATAACAGGACTGAAAGAAAAATGAAATAAATACGCAAATCTTTCGTAAACATAATAAAATAAACAAAAATCGAAAATTCCAGTTTCATAATATTATATTTTTTTTACAAGAGATACATGTATTTCACACTATAAAAACACTCCGGGAAAAGAAGTTTCCATTTACTATATATAGATGCTTTTGGAGAATATAAAGATAACAGCCACATTATTTTGTGGAGGGAGTTTCTTGTATTTTTTACATGCTTTCGTGATACAGATAATGCCAGAGAGAATATATCGGAGTATTTTTTTGATATTTCTCATTGATTTTATAATGTGTTCGTAACTGTTCAGTACCCTTGCAGTTACAAGTCAAACCGTGTCCTGGATCGATTTCGTTGATGGCATTTTTAACCGGATCGAGGAAGTCACTTGCTTCAATTATGAATATTGGTTTGATAATCTATCTTCGGATGTTTCACGTGAAACATCCGAAGACAGATTAAGAATAAAGAGTTATAACCCCATCTTTGACAATTGCAGAAATAAAAAACAGCTGTAGTTCGTGCTTATGTGATTTATGGTAGGTTTAATGTAGATTTTAATTGAATCAAGTAATTCACCTGCTTCAATTGTGAACTACAATAAGCAGCGGTTGGGGACTTGCTTGTATCAGGAGAAGTACAGTCTCCTTCTGATAAACTGCGAAGCATTTATTAAGCTATGAGCAGTAGTGAAGAGGATGTTTTTATCCGCTTGACTTAAAAAATGTTTCGCAACAACGACAACTCATATGCGCTTTACGGTAGCGTGATATAGTTTTTAATCGCGTCAGGAGGTCCCCTGCTTCAAGTGTAAGAAGCAATAAGCAGCGGTTGGTGACTTGCTTGTATCAGGAAGAGTACAAGCAAGTTTTGATAAAATGCGAAGCAGTTATTCGGTGTAAAGCTGCGTAGCAACTGCGGATGCTTTTGTTTGTATGACTCGAATCAGGAGTTCCCCCCTGTTTTTGGCTTCAATTGCAAGAAACGATAAGCAGTGGTTGAAGAACTGCTTCTTATCAGGGAAGAGTAGCTTGTAGTCCTTTTGGTAAATCGCGAAGCAGTTATTCAGTGTAGAACAGCGAATGTGTTTACAGATGCTTTTATTCGCTTGATAATAATAGTAATGTTTTTAGTGTTCAGATAAAATTTGAAAATGCTATAAATGCTGTAAAAGAAAGGGATTTCGATGCCTATGTAGCAGTGTGCAAGGTTCCATAAAAGATAATATCTATACCGAGAAAATCGAATTATTTTCGAGATTACGATAAATCAGAACAATTTCAGCAAAATATCTATAAATGGGAACTTCATTTCTCGGTACGTTTTTATGGCGTAATGGCGTAAAATATATAGTCTGATTGACAGCAAATAAAACTGGAAGTTTATGCGGAGTTGATGGACTTTATAATCGATGTACTGTTACTGTCAAACTTCTGTTTAGTCCGGAATGAGTTTGGGTATACTACACAATAAATAAAATAATTCAAAACCTATTTTCTATTGTTTCACGTGAAACATTATGTGGCAGTTTAAAAATAAAAGTGTTATAATGATATCCAATGAGTAAAAATCCCTTAAAAAAATAAAAAGGAGGGGTACAATGGGACGAATCATTGCAGTTGCCAATCAGAAAGGCGGGGTTGGAAAATCAACGACAGCCATCAATCTATCGGCCTGCCTTGCTGAAAAAGGGAAAAAGGTTCTTGCCATCGACATTGATCCGCAGGGAAATACGACCAGTGGACTTGGCGCAGACAAGAATGCAGTAGAAAACACCCTTTATGAGCTGCTGCTTGGAGAAGCAGAGACCAAGGATACCATTATAAAGAACGTTGTAGACAATGTTGACCTGATACCATCGAATATGAATCTTTCCGGTGCAGAAATTGAACTGGTTGATCTTGAGGATAAAGAATTTATTCTGAAAAAGATCACGGATAAACTTCGCCGGAAATATGATTACATAATCATGGATTGTCCGCCGTCACTGAGTATGCTTACAATTAATGCTTTGACAGCCGCAACCTCCGTTCTGGTGCCGATTCAGTGTGAGTATTATGCATTGGAAGGTTTGTCACAGTTGATACATACCATCGAACTGGTAAGAGACCGATTGAATAAGAGATTGAAGATCGAAGGCGTGGTCTTTACTATGTATGATGCCAGAACAAATCTGTCACTTCAGGTTGTAGAAAATGTAAAAGAAAACCTGGACCAGAATATATACAAAACGATCATACCGAGAAATGTACGACTTGCAGAGGCACCAAGCTATGGAAAACCGATCAATCTGTACGATTCACGATCTACAGGAGCAGAGAGTTATCGCCTCCTGGCAGAAGAAGTTATAGGCAGGGAGGGCGAGTGATGGCTGGAAGAAGAACAGGAGGCCTTGGAAAGGGTCTTGACGCACTGATCCCGAACAAAGCAGGCGGTCCGTCAAAGGAACCTGCAAAAAAGACAAGATCTGCAGTTGTAAAAAAAGACAAACCAACTGAAAAAGATAGTCCGGCCGCAGAACGACTTGTGAAAATTTCCAGCGTAGAACCAAATCTGAATCAGCCCAGAAGACATTTTGATGAGGATGCGCTGCTGGAACTTTCGGAATCCATTAAACAGTACGGTGTTCTTCAGCCGTTGTTGGTATCCGATAAGAAGGATTATTTTGAGATCATTGCAGGCGAACGCCGCTGGAGAGCTGCCAAGATGGCAGGGCTCAAGGAAGTTCCTGTTGTTGTAAAAGAGTTTACAGACCAGGAAATCGTAGAAATTTCCCTGATCGAGAACATTCAGCGGGAAGACCTGAATCCTATAGAGGAAGCGATGGCATACAAACGTCTGATGGAAGAGTTTCACCTGAAACAGGATGAAATCGCAGACAGAG
>OGRN01001853.1_pt1 | contig 17249 bp, 13 predicted proteins | sample 1553401 | NCBI WGS metagenome assembly OGRN01 (sample SAMEA2580096, study PRJEB22360) | human gut metagenome | biome: human gut; feature: human-associated habitat; material: faeces | place: Denmark | collected 2008/2010 | reverse complement strand
CAATAGTCCAGTTGATAAAGGAGATACTGCTGTAGGTCATGCTTTCCTGAAGCTGATCGATCAGCTTCTTTGTCAGGACGTTTGATTTCGCTGCTTCGTTAAAAAGTTCTTCGTTCATAATGTTCCCTCCATAAAAATTTATGTGGTAATTGATAATTTTTATTATAAAAGGTCGTTGTGCAAAAAGCAATGAAAAAGCCGTAAAAGAGGATAAAAATTATATAAAATATACATGCGGATTTTGAAGTTGCAGATACTAAAAAGCTGTGGATTTTTGTAGTCAAATAGATTATGCAGCGACAGGCAGAACCAGGTTGAGAAAAGAAGATAAATCGGCTATAATGAGCATAAATGTGAAAATTAGAGTTAAAACTGTAAAAGCAGTTACAGCAATCAAAAATTGTTTACTGGCAGGATGGGTACAGAATGAAGAAAAAAGAGAAAAAGCAGACTTGCTTCTTGCGTGCGGCAATGATGGTACTGACGACCATTTTGATCGTATTGTTTTTTGCGATTATGTCCATGGTAGGCAAGATTCAGGGAACTGCGCGAGTTATAAATTATGCGGGGCTGGTGCGCGGTGGCACGCAGCAAATGGTAAAATTTGAAATTTCAGGGATACCGCAGGACAAAATGTATCAGACGACTTCTTCTTATATAGAAGGACTTCGAAATGGCAGTGATGAGCTTAATTTTATCCGTCTGGATGATCAGAAGTTTCAGAGCAAAATGGACGAACTGGCAGGATATTTTGAAGAGCTTCGGGATGAGATACTCCTTGTCCGTGAAAAGGGATACGAAAATACAGATATTATCGAAAAAAGTGAGCGTTTTTTTCAGATTTGTGATGAGGCAGTCGGGCTTTCTGAGGAGTATTCACAGCGTAAGGCAACGGCGCTGGATTACCTCGAAAAAGTTGTTATAGTGGATATCCTCGGGCTGGTGCTGATCATCGGTGCAGAACTTATCAAAGCGGTCCGTTTTGCTGCCCAGAATAAAGTCTTACAGAAAAAGGTATACTTCGACGAAGCGACCGGACTTCCGAACAAAAACAAATGTGAGGAGATCCTCAACGATCCAAATCCGATTCCGGATGGAGAACAGGTTGCCATGTGCGTATTTGATATGAATAATCTCCGAACGATCAACAATACACTTGGTCATGATAAGGGAGACGAGTATATCTGTTCATTTGCGATACAGCTCCGAAAGGCAGTTCCGGATGAATTTTTTGCAGGACGTGACGGCGGTGATGAATTTATTGCTGTCTTGAAGGGACTGGATCATGCAGGAGTGCATGAGTGTCTTAAGAAGATTCGTGAGCAGTCGGCTGAGTATTCCAGACAGCATCCGGAGATGCCAATCAGCTATGCGGCGGGATACGCGCTTTCCAGTGATTTTGAGGGAAGCACGATGCGAGAGCTGTTCCGATTTGCCGACAAAAATATGTACATCGACAAGAACCGTGCCAAGATAGAAGAGGCGGCTGAGAAACAAAAGATGAATATCCGCATCCTTGAGGAAATCACAGAGAAGGGATATCAGTTTTCTGACTGTATTTACTGTGACGCGCTTTTGGATCAGTATTATGTGCTGAGAGCAAGTTCGCACTTTTTCCTTGCAGAGGATGGAAGTTATTCAGGTGCGGTTGAGCAGATCATTCAGGAACTGGGGACAGATGAGAACCGTAAGACAATGCGGATGGAACTTCAGACTGCATATCTGGCAGAACATCTGAAGGAAGACGAGAAAATTGAACTGCTGTATCAGTATGAAAGAGATAAAAATATTCGACGGGGAAGAATGACAGTACTGCCCGGAAACAGGACCGAGGACGGCAGACTGCATCATTTTATTCTGGGATTTGAGCCATTTCAGACAAAGAATGAGAACTCTGCGGTTGAGAAAATGCGCCTGAACCGTTATTATGAACAGCTGAAGCAATCTATTGTTGAGAATGGTAACTATGCGGAGGCACTTTTGCAGACGGCGAATGCGGTTTATACGGTTGATCTGACGAATGACTGTCTGGAAAGTGTTTATTATAATACATCGGCGAAAGAATTTGACAATGATGTGCAGACTCCATGCTCTTACAGTGATTACTGCAGCGGACGAAGCCGGTACGTTACGGAAGATACGCTGGAGAATTACAGAATCGTAGATTCTTCGTTTAAAATCCTGAAGCGTTTTGCGACCGGATCGAGACAGATTACGGTGGAATACTGTGAGACAGGGAAAAACGGTCATCCGATATGGTTACAAAAGACTGTCCTGATGTCCAGAGATACCGTATACGATGCGAAAACAGATAAAGAAAGTCAGGTTGTGCATGGAATCATCCTGTTCAAAAATACTTCAGATTTCCACGAGAAGGAGCAGCAGGAAAAAGAGCGTCTGCAGATAGCGTTTGAAGAAGCAGATGCTGAAAACAAAGCAAAAACGGAATTTATGAACCGTATGAGTCATGATATCCGCACTCCGATCAATGGTATCATGGGTATGGTGGATATCATCCGCAAAAACCGCAATGACTGGGAAAAGGTTGATGACAGCCTCGAAAAGATCCGGCTTTCGACGAAACATCTGTTGGAACTGGTAAGCGATGTACTGGATATGAGCAAGCTGGAAGCAGGTATGTTTGAAATTGAAGAAGATGCTTTTGATATGAGTGAACTGATGGATGAGGTTGCAGCACTGGTAGATGCACAGTTGGTTGAGTCAGGAATCACACATCACCGACTCAGAAAAAACATTCAGCATACCGCACTGTGTGGAAGTTCCCTGCAGCTGCGCCGTATCATGCTGAATCTTCTGAGTAATGCGATCAAGTACAACAAACCAAACGGAAGTATTGATACGTATGCAGAGGAGCTTTCCTGTGACGGCACAACTGTATGGTATGAATTCAAGATTGTGGATACCGGAATAGGAATGAGTGAAGAGTTTGTCAGAGATCATCTTTTCCAGCCATTTACACAGGAAAAAAATGATGCGCGAACCCTTTACAAAGGCACCGGGCTTGGTATGTCGATCGTCAAAGCACTGCTGGAAAAAATGGGTGGATGTATTGATGTCGAAAGTGTTCCCGGTGAGGGAAGTACCTTTACATTCCGTCTGCCGTTTAAGGTAAATGATGTTCTGGCACAGAAAGAAGAAAGAAACGAATCATCAGAAAAAACGCTGGCAGGTATGCATTTCCTTCTGGCCGAAGATAATGAAATCAACATGGAGATTGCAGAGTTTTATCTGACAGATCTCGGTGCGACTGTCAGCAAAGCATGGAACGGAAAAGAAGCGCTTGAATTATTTGAAGCCTCAGAACCAGAAAGCTATGATGTCATTCTGATGGATGTGATGATGCCGGAGATGGATGGTCATGAGGCAGCACATCGGATACGTGCATTGAAACGTCCGGATGCACAGACTGTCCAGATCGTGGCGATGACAGCCCAGACGTCAGAGGACAGCATTCACAAGTGCCTGGATGCGGGAATGGACGGACATATTGCGAAACCAATCGATAAAGAAAAGATTTTATCAGTACTGCATAAAAATATAGAAACTGAATAAAATACACGACTTTATTATTTTTTCAGTGGTTTTACAATCAAAAGTGCAGATATTAGGATAAAATAAATTCATCGGACTATTGTGTGGAAAAACATACATCTGTCTGAAATTAAATAATATCAGGGAATTATTTATGGATAAAAAGAAAGATATAAAAATTATAAGAATCAGAGCAGGGCTTGTCTTTCTGGTTACCCTGCTTCTGGTGTTTGGCTGTACTTTTCTGGTAAATCAGAATCAGCAAAGAAGGGAGAAACTAAAGGCTGCGTACACGGCTGAATCCACAATAAGCAGGATTGAAGTTCAGCTGAACCGTTATCTTGCGGAATCAGACCTGGTCAAAAAGAGTATAGAAGAAGGTCTGACGATAAGTGATAAACAGTTTGCAACATTATCCAGGCTGATGCAGGATGAAGATGATATCATAAAAGTCCATGAAATTGCAAAAGACGGAATCGTTTCGCAGATATATCCTATGGAGGGAAATGAGGATGTGATCGGGCTGAATATGATTGAAAATCCGGAAAGAAAAAAGGAAGCGCGTCTGGCAAGAGACAGCGGAGAATATACGATTGCCGGTCCGTTTGAACTGGTGCAGGGAGGAAACGGTGTGCTGCTTTTTGACCCGGTATACAGAACGGATGACAAAGGCTGTAAGAAGTTCTGGGGATTTTCTATTCTTGTTATGGACTGGCAGAAATTTATCAAAAAAATGGAGCTGGATCAACTGGAAAATGCCGGATATCACTATCAGATATGGAAAAAAGGAACGGACGATGAAAAAATCGTAATTGCGCAGTGTGACAATTTACAGGAAACAGACACATTGGAGGTTGCATGTACAGTTCCGAATGATACCTGGTATTTTGAGATTGTACCGGAAAACGGATGGGTGACAATGACTCAGAAACTCTGGGGACTGCTCATTTCGGTGCTGACAGCTTTCATTGTAATGATCATATATCTGCAATTCAAAATGAGACGCTACAGAGATGCGCTTCATGAAAAAGAACTGGAAAAAGCTGTTCTCGAAGCAAAAAATGCGAACGAGGCAAAGACACGGTTCCTTTTTAATATGAGCCATGATATCCGGACCCCGATGAATGCAATCATTGGCTTTTCGGAGCTTCTGGAAAAACATATAGATGAAAAGGACAAAGCAATTGATTATCTAGGCAAGATCAAAAGTTCCAGCAATTTCCTTCTGTCACTGATCAACTATGTGCTGGAGATGGCACGGATCGAAAGTGGCAAACTGGCTCTGAAAAAAGAAGTCGGATGTGTGACGGAGCTGATAGAATCTCTGACAGATGTTTTTGAGCCGGGAGTGAAAAAGAAGTTCATTACATATTCATGTGAAATAGATATACAACATAAATATGTGATTGGTGATGAGACAAAAGTCCGGGAGATTTTTATCAATATCATCGGAAATTCTGTGAAATATACTCCGGAAGGCGGAAAGATCTCCGTAAGTGTTAAAGAAGAACCATTTGAAAAAGAAAATTATATAGCTTACAGAATTATTGTAGAAGACAATGGCATCGGCATGAGTAAAGAATATCTTCCTCATATTTTTGAAGAGTTTTCACGTGAGCATACAAGCACAGAGAGTAAAGTGACAGGTACCGGTCTCGGACTGCCAATTGTAAAATCTTTGATCGATATGATGGGAGGCACGATTGAAGTTGAAAGTCAGCTTGGATGCGGAACAAAGATGAACGTTGTTCTGCCATTTGAGCTTGCTTCAGAGAAACAGATCCTGGAAGAGAAGCAAAAAGAAAAAGAGAAGATTTCAGACAGTATACTGGGAAAAAGAGTGCTGCTTGCCGAGGATAATGAGCTGAATGCAGAAATAGCAATGACAGTTCTGAAAGAAAATGGTCTGAAAGCAGAACGTGCTGCGAATGGAAAACAATGTATGGAAATGTTGAAAAAGATGCCGGAGGATTATTATGATATGATACTCATGGATATCCAGATGCCGGAGATGGACGGATATGAAGCAACAAAGCGGATTCGTAATCTTGATGATGCGCGGGCTGACATTCCGATCGTAGCTATGACTGCCAATGCATTTGAAGAAGACAGGCAGAAAGCTCTGGAAAGCGGCATGAATGCACATGTTTCCAAACCGGTAGATATGAATATGCTGTTTAAGGTAATGGCACAGATTCTGAAAAAATGAGTCGGAAAGTAGATATGGGAGGGCTGTTTATGGAGCAGCGGGAAAAGATCAATACAAAAGAAATTCTGCGTGCATCCCAAATGGGAATGTGGTGTGTGGAAATGGAAGAAGGAAAGCCACCGAGATTTTATGCGGATGAAGTGATGGATGAATTGCTTGGAATCGACAGAGATATCACACCGGAAGAGAGATTTGTATTTCACCGTTTGCGTATACATCCGGAAGACATGCAGCTGTTTCAGGAGTATTCGGATAAGCTTACAGAGGCAAGGACGGAAATCGTTTATCGTTATATTCATCCGGTATCCGGAGAGATGTTTGTACGCTGCGGTGGTGCGAGAGACACATCGGTGACAGAATATGTGGCTGTCACCGGAATACATCAGGATATTTCTGAGACAGTGCGTATTGAAAAAGAAAAAGAGGCAGAGCGACGTCTTGCAGAACTGAATGATTCTCTGCGCAAAGAAAAACTGCGACAGGATATTTATTATAAAGAACTGCTTGATATAGAAAACTGCGGTGTCCTTGCATATACAATGCCGGGACACAAGGTCATACATATGAATGCAGAGGCGCTGAGAATGTATGGGATTGAGAGTGTCGAAGCCGCACAGAGGGAGCTCGGACCGCTTCTGAGGCAGGTTTATTATCCGGATTCGGATGTGCTCAATCAACTGAAAAAGCTTCGAAATGAAGATGATATGGTGGATTATGAGTGCATTATCGGTAAGGGTAAGGCAAACGAATGTCATGCACTTGCCAAAAGCAAAGTTGTCCACATTCCGACGGGAGAGAGGGCAGTACTTACTACGTTTGTGGATGTGTCTGATATGGTGATGCTCAAAAATGCCCTTCGCCGTGCGGAGGAGGGAAGTCGTGCGAAATCGTCTTTCCTGTTTGCAATGTCTCACGATCTGCGTACACCAATGAATGCGATCATTGGTTATGCGGAGTTGATGGAAGCACACTGGGGTGAAAAAGAAGCAGCAACAAACTATCTGCAAAAGCTGAAAGGCGCGAGCCAGTTTTTGCTTGCGCTGATCGGCAATGTGCTTGAGATTGCACGTATTGAAAGCGGTAAAGAGACACTGAATGAAGCTCCGTGGAATCTGATGAAGCTTGAGGAGACACTGGATATCCTTCTTGACAGAGAGATTTCACGCAAGCAGCTGACTGTAAACAGAAATGTAAATATCCGGCATGCAAACGTATACTGCGATGCCCTGAAAATCCGAGAGATCATTATGAATCTTTTGAGTAACGCAGTGAAATATACAGCGGAGGGTGGCAAAATAGTCCTTGATATTGAAGAAAAACCGTCAGTTCAGGATGATTTTATGACTTTGCAAATCCGTGTGTCAGACAATGGCATCGGTATCAGCAAAGAATATATACCACATATTTTTGATGCATTTACGCGTGAGCGGAGTTCCTCTGAGAGTGGTATTATTGGAACAGGTCTGGGACTTCATATCGTGAAATCATTTGTAGATCTTATGAATGGTGACATTTCTGTAGAAAGTGAATCCGGGAAAGGGACCTGTTTTACTGTCGAAATTTCATGCAGAAAGGTACCGGAGGAAGAATTGCAGCAGCAGATGGAAGAACAGCCGGAAAATGTATCGCTGGCAGGAAGAAGGTTTCTTCTGGCAGAAGACAACGGACTGAATGCAGAGATTGCCATGACGATCCTTCAGGACGCAGAGGCAGAAGTGGAACTTGCCGCAGACGGAAAAATTGCGGTCGATATGTTAAAGGATGCTCCGGTGGGCTATTATGATACAGTTCTGATGGATATTCAGATGCCAAATATGAATGGCTATCAGGCAACGGGAGTAATTCGGAAACTTCCGGATGAACGGGCGAAAATTCCGATCATTGCAATGACGGCGAATGCATTTGAAGAAGACCGTCAGGCAGCACTTGCTGCCGGAATGGATGATTACGTTGCGAAGCCGGTTGAGATCTCAGAGCTGTTCCGGACGATTATGAAAAATCTGAAATGAAAGAACTAATATATTATGTTTAGAAAATGAGAAGATAGAGATAATTGGGGCAGATTTTATGTGATAACGACATAGAATCTGCTTGATTTTTAAATGTTCATTGACGGGGCAACTTTAACATGGTATACAGATAGAGTGCATAAGTTTTGTTACAGGAGGCAGTTTGACATGAAGATAGCAATAAGAGAATATCGTACGGAGGATGCAACAGCAGCAAGTGAAATCTGGAACCAGGTTGTAGATGACGGAGTGGCTTTTCCGCAGGAAGAGGATTTTACCGCAGAAGTGGGTGATGCTTTTTTTAAAGAACAGACTTATACCGGAATTGCAGAAAATACGGAGACAGGTGAAGTGGTCGGACTTTATATTCTGCACCCGAATAATATAGGAAGATGTGGACATATCAGCAATGCAAGTTATGCGGTACGCCGCGATATCAGGGGAGAACATATCGGAGAAAAACTGGTACTTGACTGTCTGAAAATGGCAAAAGAAAAAGGATTCCATGTCATGCAGTTTAACGCAGTAGTTGCATCGAATACGCATGCGCTTCACCTTTATGAACGTATCGGATTTACAAAACTCGGTGTGATCCCGGGTGGTTTCCGCATGCCGGACGGACATTACGAAGATATTATTCCGCACTATTATGTGCTGTAAGAAAGAGGAAACTGAATGCTTTATAAAAAGATAGAAATCAAAGTTGATGGATATGAGGAGACAGCCGATTTATATACATATATTCTGGATAATTCCGTAGAAGTGCATCCTCAAAAAATGCGTCCGGTTATTGTAATCTGCCCGGGAGGTGGTTATGCAATGACTTCAGACCGAGAGGCAGAACCGATTGCGATGCAGTATCTTGCGAAGGGTTATCATGCTGTGATTTTGCGTTACAGTGTTGCTCCGGCGAGATATCCTCTGGCGCTTATGCAGCTTGCAAAGACAGTGTTATATCTGAGAAAACATGCGGACAAACTGCATATTGATACGAACAGAATTATCTTACAGGGATTTTCGGCAGGGGCACATCTTGCAGCGAGTCTTGGTGTTTTCTGGAAAAAATCATTTCTTTCAGAGCATCTGGATACAAACTCTGAAATGATAAAACCGAATGGTATGATCCTCAGTTATCCGGTGATCACATCCGGAAAATTTGCACATGAAGGTTCGTTTAAATGTCTGCTGGGAGAAGAATGCCATGACGAAACAAAAAGGAGAGAACAGTCGCTGGAATTACAGGTAAGTCCGGACACACCGCCGACATTTCTCTGGCATACTGTCACAGATGATACGGTTTCGGTTGAAAATTCAATTTTATTTTTTGAGGCATTACGAAGAAATCATGTGCCGGTAGAGATGCATATATATCCTGTCGGCGGACATGGACTCAGCCTTGCAAATGAAGAAACAAGTCACGAAGATGGCGGCTGTATACAGCCGGAATGTCAGTCGTGGATGAAACTTGCATGTATATGGCTGAAGAATAGATAAAAGAGAAATAAATTACATGGATTATAGAAATTTTTTTATAAAAGCTGTAACGTTTTTATCTCATATATCGTCATATATGTGAAGGAGGACAAGAGTACAAAGAGAGGAGAAACCAATGCTGAATATTCAGGAAGTATACGAAAAATATTTCACAGTCGTATACCGCTATCTGCTCTCGCTTTCACACAATACCCACATCGCAGAGGAACTTACACAGGAAACATTCTTCAAAGCACTGAAAAAAGTCGACGATTTCAGAGGGGAATGTGATCTGCGTGTATGGCTCTGCCAGATCTCCAAAAACACATATTATGACTATCTGAAAAAGAATAAAAAATACGTGCCGGAAGCGCAGAATGAGTTGTCAGAAGATGTTTTTTCTGCTGATTTTGTTCAGGATTTTGCGGACAAAAAAACGGCATTTCGTGTCCACAAAGTTCTGCATAAACTTTCGGAACCGTACAAAGAAGTCTTTTCCCTCCGGGTATTTGGAGAACTGTCATTTAGTGATATATCAGATCTGTTTGGCAAAAGTGAAAGCTGGGCGAGAGTTACTTATCACCGTGCTTGCAAAAAAATCAGGGAGGAATTAGACGATGAAGATCACCTGTAATATTATTGAAGATCTGCTTCCGCTTTATATTGATGATATGGTCAGTGAGGACAGCAGACAGCTTGTAGAAGAACATCTGAAAGAGTGTGTAGCCTGCCGCAAAATGCTGGATGAGATGAAAAAAGAGAACCAGTTGCGGACTGTTTCAGGGAATGCCAAGAGGAATTCAGACCGCCGTACTGAGATTGCACCATTAAAAAAAATCCGCAGACGTATCCGTCGGAAACGTATGATTTCCATTATTTTAGCAGCGGTACTTGTGCTGCTTGCGAGTGGAATCGGGCATTACTGGTATTATGACAAAAAGACTTATATATCCTGGGAAGATGCCGGAATGACCTTAAGGGATGAAAAAATTTACAGCAAAATTGATCCGGACGGACATAAGACAGCTATCTTATCCGTGGACCAGAAAAACATGTTTTACATGCTTTCCGAGACGGCATGGATACGTAAAAATTACCCATCTGCGCAGGATGCAGAGAATCTGATGTTTGATCTTGATGAGTTTCAGAAGGCACATGACCGCCTGCCGGATACAGCCACTGATGAAACTTCATTGCCGACCGGTATCGAAAATGTTTATTATGTAGATCCGGAAAATATAAAAGAGGCATTTGCTCTCTGGGATTATCAGGATGAGCCGGACAAAGCGCAGCAAAAAGAACAGGAGCTTGCAGCGAAGTGTCACCTGATCTGGAGCGCTGATTGAACTGCGATTTTGCCGAAAAATTAAAAGAAAAAGTTGGAGAAATTTAAAGGAGAATGCCGTGAACAACATCATAGAAATCAATGATTTTAATGCACCGGAGCTGGACGTTTATGCGAGAACATCAGAGGTACAGCTCCGGCGGTATAACGAACCGGCCCCGGGATTTTTTATTGCAGAAAGCCCGAAGGTGATCGAGCGCGCATGTAATGCAGGCTATGAGCCGGTTTCCTTTCTGGTCGAGCACAAAGACCTTGAAGGCGAGGCAAAAGAACTTCTGGCACGTTTTTCGCAGATCCCTGTATATACAGCAGAATATGAAATCCTTGTAAAACTGACCGGTTATGCTCTGACTAGAGGACTGCTCTGCGTCATGAAACGCCGCACCCTTCCGACTGTCGAGGAAATCTGCCAGAATACCAGACGCATAGCAATTCTGGAAAATGTCGTAAATCCAACTAATATCGGTGCGATTTTTCGCTCCGCGGCAGCACTCCACATGGATGCAATCCTTCTGACCGGCGGCTGCAGCGATCCGCTTTACCGCCGTGCTTCCCGTGTGAGCATGGGCACGGTTTTTCAGATTCCGTGGACTTATTTTGATAAAAAAACTTCCTGGCCGGATACAGGCATGCAGACTCTTCACGTACTCGGCTTCAAAACCGTGGCAATGGCACTGCGGGACGACTCCTTCAGTATTGATGATCCGCAGCTTCATGAGCAGGAAAAGCTTGCCATCATTTTAGGCACAGAAGGGGATGGTCTGGCATCCGACACGATTGCTGACTGTGATTACACTGTCAAAATCCCGATGTCACATGGAGTCGATTCCCTCAACGTAGCAGCAGCGAGCGCGGTGGCATTCTGGGAGCTTGGAAGGAAATAACAAATCATTTCGTAACTGTTCAGTACCCTCACAGTTACGAGTCAAAATGCATTCCAAATCACCTTCGGTGATGGCATTTTGCCTTGTATGTCTCGGGATTTTGGCAAAAGGCATGCCAAAACGCCTCGCGGAATACTCCCTACTGAATAGTATAAGTTGTTCCCCGGGACTTCTTGTTTTTTATCAGAATCTTCTTTATAATGGAAAAGCTAATAAAATGAAAGAAGATAAAGGGATTTACAAATGTTAAAACGATTTTCCAAATATGTATTTCAGAGTGTTGCGGGCATGATCGGTGTTTCCGTCTATGTTCTGGCAGACACCTTTTTTATCTCCGTCTATGCCGGTGCAGACGGGCTTGCAGTCCTGAACCTGATTCTTCCCGTGTATGGTCTCATCTACGCGATCGGTTCGATGATCGGCATCGGCTCCGCGACCCGATATGGCATCAGCAAAGCAAAGGGTGAAAGAGCAGATTATTATTTTACACAGGCAATTGCCTGGAGCGTCCTGATCAGCATCCCGTTCGTCCTGCTCGGAATTTTTATTCCTGATAAATGTCTGGCACTGCTCGGCGCGGATGCCGGACTTGTTGCACTCGGCAAGACCTACCTGCGTATCATCCTCATAGGAACACCGTTTTTTATGTCGAATTATTCCGTCACGGCATTTGCCCGAAATGACAATGCAACATCAATCGCAATGTCCGGATCTCTTGCCGGCAGTGTCTGGAATATCGTTTTCGACTATATTTTTATTTTTCCGGTTGGTCTTGGATTTGCCGGAGCGGCACTTGCAACAGCGTTCTGTCCGATCGTTACGATGTCCGTCTGCATGCTGCATTATTTTGGAAAAAACTGTCACATCGGATTCAAATGGAAGAAAATGTCTGTCCGACATCTGATCTCATGCTGTCAGCTCGGTGTATCCGCGTTCGTGGGAGAAATTTCTTCCGCCGTGATCGCATTTGTGTTTAATATGCTGATCCTTGGACTCGCAGGCAGCGTTGGTGTGGCCGCTTATGGAATCGTAGCGAATCTTTCCATTGTCGGAATGTGCATTTTCAATGGCCTTGCACAGGGCGCGCAGCCGCTGATCAGTGAAAGCTTCGGCAGGGGAGAAAGGGAGCATGTCAGAAAATATCTTCGCTGGGGTATGAACAGTACGATTACGATAGAAATCGTAATGATCGCTCTGATCTGGCTGTTTACAGATCCGCTCGTTGCGATCTTTAACAGCGAAAATAATGCCATGCTGCTGCAATACGCACATACCGGCCTGCAGCTGTATTTCCTCGGATTTCTGTTTGCCGGAGTAAATATCATGCTTGTCGCGTATTTCTCTGCAACAGCGAATGCGCGTCCGGCAATCATCGGTTCTCTGATGCGTGGAGCGATCGCCATTGTACTCTGTGCGATCGTACTTTCTAGAATACTTGGAATGAACGGAGTCTGGCTGTCTTTCCTTGCTTCTGAGATGCTCACGTTTGTCGTGATCCTGATCCTTTCCAGAAAGAAAGAGAGAGTGTCCAATGACTACATTTGAGATATTGCTTCAACAGATCGGACTGTTTGTAATCTATATTCTAGCGGGCGTGACACTTGTCAGAACAAAGGTACTCAACAGAGAAACACTGGAGCCCATTTCAAAATTTGTGATCAAAATGGCATTGCCGGTCATGATCTTTATCAATATCATCGATGGTGTAAACAAAGAAATTCTGACCGGCTCCTGGTCAATCCTGCTGATTGCGGCGGGATTTTATGCCGTGATGTTCCTGGTCAGCTTCGGCATGACGAAATTTTTTCATCTGTCCGAAAACTGCGCCGGAATCTGTCAGGCGATGATGCTGTTCGGAAATATCGGATTCATGGCAGTCCCGGTGATTTCCAGTGTTTTTCCGGGAAATGGGATTCTGTACGTTTCTGTATTTATGGTCTTTGATCAGCTTATGCTCTGGACGCTGGGTGTGAAGCTTACAACACCACCCGGAAGCGGTGGCTTTGAACTGAAGAAGCTGATCAATCCGGCAACAGTGGCAATCCTGATCGGGATGCTCCTGATGCTGACGGGTGTGCGGATTCCGGCACTTCTCGATACCGGGCTTCAGAAAATCGGTGCCACAGCATCTCCTCTGGCGATGATCTACATAGGCGGTATTTTTGCGGAGCCTCCGCTGAAAAAATATCTGAAAGAGTTTTCGCTGTATGGAATTGTGCTTGTGCGCATGCTGCTTGCACCGCTCCTGATGTTCTTTGTTCTCGGATTTTTTCCGGTCAGTGCGGAGATACGACTTGCAATGGCACTGATTACCGGAATGCCGACGATGACTGCGGTTGTGATGATGGCGAACGCGTCAGGAATGGATGGAGAATATGCACTCGGGGGCGTTTTTATCACGACGCTCTGCGGAATCGTAACTTTGCCGTGCATCTGCTGGCTGCTGCAATATACGATATAAGAACAGACTACAAGAAGGATACCAATTTTTTCAGAGTGTTTCTGAGAGAATGTCGGTGTCCTTTTTTGTGATAGAAAATTACTCTGTAACTTTCTTGTTATAAAAAACTCCACGAGGATGTGAACAGATCAAGAGAAATATGTTTGTTAAAGTAGACTGTTTCTGGCGTGCACGTAATAAATTCCTTAAAGTTTAACAAATTTAGGAAGAGATTCAGGAAGTTCGAAGCGGATTTGGCTGCTTTGTTACTGATTTATCTTCTCAATTATATTGATACAAAAATCTTGCATGGCTAACGAAATTAGTCTATACTAACTAAAGAGTTAGATTTATAAAACTCTTGCATAAATGAATCAAGCGGATGTCGGTATCGATCAGGAACCGGCGTCCGGACTGAAAAGCAGCAGAAAGGGGAATGGTCATGTACCTTGAAATTGAAAAAGTAACAGGAAGAGAAATTCTGGATTCCAGAGGAAATCCGACAGTCGAAGCAGAAGTTTATTTGCTGGACGGAACTGTAGGCAGAGGAACCGCACCGAGCGGCGCATCTACCGGTGAGTTCGAAGCTCTGGAACTTCGTGATGGAGATAAAGCACGCTATCTTGGCAAAGGCGTGCAGAAGGCAGTTGAAAACATCAACACTGTGATCAATGAAGCAATCGAAGGACTGGATGCAAGTGATATTTACGCAGTTGATGCAGCGATGATCGCAGCAGACGGAACAAAAGACAAATCAAAACTTGGAGCAAACGCAATTCTTGCCGTATCTATCGCATGCTGCAGAGCAGCCGCAACCGCACTTGAGATTCCGCTGTATCGTTTCCTTGGCGGTGTGTCCGGCAACCGTCTTCCGGTACCAATGATGAACATTGTCAACGGCGGATGCCACGCACTGTCTTCCGGACTGGACGTACAGGAATTTATGATCATGCCGGTCGGAGCACCTTCTTTTAAAGAATGCTTAAGATGGTGTGCCGAAGTTTTCCATGCGCTGGCATCCATCCTGAAAGAGCGCGGACTTGCCACATCCGTTGGTGATGAAGGTGGTTTTGCACCGGCACTGAAATCCGATGAAGAAGCAATCGAGACAATTCTCGAGGCAGTAAAGAAGGCGGGATATGAACCTGGCAAAGATTTCAAGATTGCAATGGACGCAGCTTCCTCCGAATGGAAGAGCGAAAAAGGCAAAGGCTATTATAAACTTCCGAAGGCCGGAACAGAATATACATCTGAGGAGCTGATTGAACACTGGGCAAAGCTCTGTGACAAATATCCGATCATTTCCATCGAAGACGGACTGGATGAAGAAGACTGGGAAGGCTGGCAGAAGCTTACCGCAAGACTTGGCGACAAAGTACAGCTTGTCGGCGATGACCTGTTCGTTACGAATTCGACACGAATTCGCGAGGGCATCGGGCGCAAGGCCGCAAACGCACTGCTTGTAAAGCCGAACCAGATCGGTACACTGACGGAAACGCTCGCCGCCGTGGAGCTTGCAAAGGAGAACGGTATGAAGATCGTCATGTCGCACCGCTCGGGCGAAACGGAGGACACAAGCATCGCGGATATTGCCGTTGCCGTAAACGCAGGGTTCATCAAATCCGGCGCGCCGTGCCGCAGCGACCGCACCGCAAAATACAACCGCCTGCTGCGCATTGCAAAGGAAAATGAAATGGACGAAATGTACGGTACAGGCAAATAAAAAAGGGTATCTCGGTTTTCGCCGAGATACCCTTTTAAGTTCAGAAAAGGTTTACCAATCCAGACCGGAGAACTTGTGGAAGCTGTCCATGCTGATGCGGACGCTTTCCATCTGGGTCAGCTGGGTGTGATCCTGCTCAAGCACAATGTACTCTGCGCCAAGCTCGTTGCCCTTGTTGATGATGGACTGGATGTCCATGATGCCGGTGCCGATTTCGCAGAAATCCTTGTGGTCGGAACCCTTGCCGAAGCTGTCCCACGTGACGAGCACGTTCGGGTCGTTGACGGTCCACAGGTTGATCGGGGAATCGGAGGTCTTGGAGAAATCCTTCTGGTGAATGAGCTTCAGGCGGTCGCCGAGGCGGTCCATAACAGCGAGCGGATCCATGCCGCCGCGCATTGCCCAGAACGTATCAAGCTCAAAGCTGACGTAGTTCGGGTCGGTATTGTCCATGATGTGGAACAGAATTTCCTTGCCGTTCAGCTTCTGGAACTCGTGGTAGTGGTTGTGGATGAGGAACTTGATGCCGTGCTCGGAGAGCTTTTTGCCCGCCCAGTTGTAATACTCGCAGCGCTCCATCAGCTGGTCATAGCCGGTGTAGAAGTCTGCGGACTGGCCGAGGTACTTCGTGCCCACCTGCGTGTGGTACGCAATCATCGGGTCGATGGTCTCCTCGTTGATGGGGCGGATGTGACCGCTGATGAGGTTTGCGCCGGTTTCTTTTAAAAGCTTCTGCATGTCCTCGACGCTGACGCCGAAGCCTACGCCCGGGTCTGTATCTGCGTTGGAGCTTGCAAACTCAAGGTTCTTATAACCAATCTCTGCGACCTGGCGGATCGCGTTGATCGGGTCTTTTTTCATTTCGTCGCGCACGGAGTAAAGCTGAATGCCGACTTTAAGTGCCATAATAGTTTCAATCCTTTCTTGTCCGTTTGCCTGCTGTGCAGGTTATTTCACCATAATTGTACTGCGTTTTTACTCTGCCGTCAAGCGCCCGAAACGGGAGATGTGCGTGCAAAATGTGAATTAGGAAAGTTACAAGACGGTATCCTGCGTATTTTCGGGTCAGAGGGGGAAGAAGCAAATGTGAATGAAGTTTTTCGCCTTTTTGAAGACAATTTTAAAAAATTACAAAATTGTAATTTGATACGCCGTTACGGTGTACAACTCGAAAATTATTTGATTAAAAGACAAACATGATTTAACAATTAAAGCAAAAGTACGTTTATGTTATTTCAACTTGCACAGGAAAATGAAATTGCCCTAAATTGATCGAAATGACTGAACAAAAAATATTCCTGCAAAATTTCCGAAATTTTTGAAAAAACCAGTGAAATACAGTTGAATAACTGCAAGAGTTGTGAAAGCGGTTTCATGAGTTTTGCGAATTTAGCAATTTGTTGTCTTTTGAAAACGCATGAAAAATATGGAACCGCTTACACAAACTTGTATGGAGTAGAAAGTGAGATCAAAAAAATTAGGCAAGATGCACAAACCGAAAACCAATGACAAATTTGGGTAAAAAACCGAGTATAGGCTATTTTTGTTGTTGACATTCACAAAAGATGATGCTATTATAAAAGTAGACACGGAAGGGTAGAAAAAAGCCTGTCC
>OGRN01001848.1_pt1 | contig 17259 bp, 17 predicted proteins | sample 1553401 | NCBI WGS metagenome assembly OGRN01 (sample SAMEA2580096, study PRJEB22360) | human gut metagenome | biome: human gut; feature: human-associated habitat; material: faeces | place: Denmark | collected 2008/2010 | reverse complement strand
AAAATTCCACCGCATCGCGTTCAGTTGCTTATTTATTTTTTATCATATACTCGAAATCTACAGTTGGCCAACCAACTCACAAATTAGAATTTAAAGTAAGTTATCAGCCAATTCTTCCATAGTCTTAACATTCTCATCATTCATCGTAGACTTGATCGTAACAACAGGATCAACGATCTCAATATTCTTAAATCCTTCTACGATACCCTTCATAATCTTCGCAGCCATTGGTGCCCAAGATCCATTTTCCATGAATGCTACTTTACGTTTCTGATAGTTCTTAGCTTTTAAGTGATGTAAGAAGTCTTCCATGCATGGGAAGATTCCTGCATCGTATGTTGCTGCTGCTAATACGAGTCTGTCATAGCGGAAAGCATCTTCGATCACTTCTGCCATGTCATCTCTTGAAAGATCTGCTACTACGACTTTTGGAGCTCCTTTTGCTTCTAAGATCTCTGCTAATTTCTTTGCTGCAGCTGCTGTATTTCCATGGATAGATGCGTATGCGATCAGAATTCCTTTATCTTCTGGTTCGTATTTGCTCCATGTATCATATAATCCGATATAATATCCAAGGTTTTCTTTTAAGATTGGTCCGTGTAATGGACAGATGATCTCGATATCTAATCCTGCTGCTTTCTTTAACAGATTCTGTACCTGTACTCCGTATTTACCACAGATGTTAAAGTAATAACGTCTTGCTTCACATGCCCAGTCTTCATCTGCATCTAAAGCACCGAATTTACCAAATCCATCTGCTGAGAATAAGATCTTCTCTGATGTTTCGTAAGCTACCATAACTTCTGGCCAGTGAACCATTGGTGCCATAACAAACTGTAATGTATGTGATCCAAGAGATAATGTATCTCCTTCTTTTACTACCACTTTACGTCCTTCTAGATCGAATGCGAAGAACTGAGGGATCATATTAAATGTCTTGGCATTACCAACAATCTGTGCTTCTGGATATTTTTCTGCTAATACCTGTAAGCTTGCTGCATGGTCTGGCTCCATATGAGATACTACAATGTAATCTACATTTCTTCCCTCTAATGCTTCTTCTAAGTTTGCAAGCCATTCATCTGTCTTGCGTGCATCTACAGTATCCATAACGGCTAATTTTTCATCTAAGATTACATAAGAGTTATAAGAAACACCGTTTGGTACTACATACTGGCTCTCAAATAAGTCAATATCATGATCATCTACACCAATATATTTTACTGAATCTGTAACTTTAATATCTTTCATTGTATTACCTCCAAAATAAGATTGTTTTTATTTTAACTGTTCTTACTATAACATAGTTTAATGGAAATATCTAGTAGTAATAGTTACTGTTTTTAATACAATCTTTATCAATAAAAAAACGAAGGATATCTATTTGATTGATACAAATCCTTCGTTTTTTATAATTTGTTATATAGAAGCTCTTATTTCAGATGTTTCACAGCATAATTTGCCTCTTCTTGTGTAAATTTTTCTCCATAATTTGAAATCAACTGATCTCGAATTGCTTCTTTGGACATATCCTGTCCCTGATAATCTTTGGCTTTTTTCAATGCATTTTCTTTCCAATTTGCTTTTACATGTTTTATCGCATATGCTGCCTCTTTTTCAGTAAATTTCTCCCCATGTTGTGATTTTAACTGATCATAAATTCCTTGTTTTGACATATACATCGTATCACTATAGTCTTTCGCCTTGGCCAATGCATTCTTCTTCCAATCTATTTTCAAATTCTTCATTGCATATTGTGCAGCTTTTTTACTGAATTTTTCCCCATGTTCAGAGACTAGCTGATCATAAATAGCCTGCTTTGGCATATACATAGAATTTCCATATGTTTCAGCTTTTCTTAAAGCCGATGAATATTCTGTAGGTACTGATTTTTTGGCTTTAGCTGTTGTTGCTTTTTTGGAAGTTACTTTCTTTGCCTGACTTTCCGTTGTTGCTTTTGATGACTGACCTGCAGAATCTGTGCTGTCGTCTGGTTCAAAAAAAGCACTTACAAAACTAATCACAAAAATCGCTGTAATAATAATTCTTGCAACCTTATTAAATTTCTTATACTTCCACATGGTAAAGAGACCAACTGGGAAAAATATAATAAGAAATAATACAGTAAACCACGTTTTTTGAGAAATCTTTTCTTTTTCCATAATACATCCTCCTCTGTAACCGTCACAAAGTACTATCTTTCGCAATTTCGCAGCATTAGTTGTTTATATATTATAGCATATAATTTTGATCAAAAACAACGCTCCCAGCGAAAAAATATTTTTTTATCTAAAAAATACCCGAAGCAAAACCATAATCTTGCTTCAGGTATTCTTTATCGTATCTCTAGACTTTCAACACAATCAATTATCTATGCATTGAGAAGCTGTCCATATCATAACGTTTTAAGTTGTCTGTGATCTTACGATCGTCTGCGGATTTGATCAGATTTTCTCTGACTTTACGTGCTTTGATGATCTCTTCGTTACGGCTTGGTCCACCAACGCATCCGCCTTCGCATGCCATACCTTCGATGAAGTCTTCTGGTAATCTTCCTCTCTGTAAGAACATTAATGCTTTCTTACATTCTGCTGCTCCGTTGGCTTTGCATACTTTGATATCTTCGTTCTGTTCTGTTTCTTTCATGTATTCTAATACAGAATCTGTAACTCCACCAGAGTTTCCATAGAATTTACCGAATGTTGTAGCATCCTGGTATGTATTCTCTGCTGGTTCTAATTCTACGTCTTTTGCTTTCAGGATTGCTAAGATCTCGTTGTAGTTTAATGCGTAATCTGCATTTCCTTCGATCTTCTGATCTGCTACTTCTGACTTCTTAGCTACACATGGTCCAACGAATACTGTGACAGCTTCTGGATCTTTTGCTTTGATCATTCTTGATACTGCACACATTGGAGATACTGTTGTAGAAATAAGATCTGCAAGATCTGGATAATGTTTGCGGATCATATTTACGAATCCTGGGCAACATGAAGTTGTTCTCTTCTCACCATTTCTGTAAGCTTCTAACCATTCTTCTGCTTCGCTGCATGTTGTCATATCTCCACCTAAACCTGCTTCGATAAGATCTTCAAATCCAGCTTTCTTTACTGCCTGTCTCCAGCTTTCCATTGTAATGTCTTTTCCGAACTGTCCTTCTGTTGCTGGTGCAAGGATCGCATAGACTTTCTTACCTGCTTTTAAGTCTGCGATTACATTTGTGATCCATGTCTTTGTTCCGATCGCACCGAATGGACATTTTGCTGCACACTGTCCGCAACGGATACATTTTTCTTCATCGATCACTGATACTCCGTATTCATCATAAGAAATTGCGTCTACTGGACAGCTGTCTTTACATGGTCTTGATACATGAGCGATCGCATTGTATGGACAGGCTTTCGCACACATACCACATTCTTTACATTTCTGAGAATCGATTCTTGATCTTGTATGTCCTGGTTCGATTGCTCCGAAACGACATGCTTTGATACAGTCTTTTCCAAGACAGTTCTGACAGTTGTTTGTTACAACATAGCTTGAGATTGGACAGTCTGCACATGCAGATTTGATCACCTGCATGATATTTCCATCATCTTCTGCTCCTGGAGCTTTTCCCTCTGCTAAACGGATTCTCTGTCTTACGATTTCTCTCTCTTTGTAGATGCAGCAACGGAATGTTGGTTCTGGTCCTTCGATCATCTTCTCTGGAATGTGATCGCGTTCTTCTTCTAATGTTCCTTCAAACGATGCCTTTGCTACTAAATACAGTACATCTTTTTTCAGATTCTGAATGCTTGTTACATCATACATAATAGTTTACCCTTCCTTATAAAACACTTAACTAAAACACCCTAGATATTGTTATTTTTTTATCTATGTGCATTATAACAAATATTTTCTTTTTTCTCTACAATGCTTAAAGAAAAGTACAAAAAATATGCAATTTTTTTAATATTGTACAATTAACAATTTCTTATCAGAAACATTGTCCGTACATTGCATACAATCATTGTTAAAAGAAAGACATAATTATCTGAAAATTATTCTTATTATAGCTTCAGGTTATGGCAAACTGTTATTTATAGTTATTTCACTTTCTTATTTATATTTGATATTCTATATAATATTAGTAGGCAAATAATAAAATATTTAATATAGAAAGGATTTATACTTATGAGACCTTACAGATATGATATCGTTGGTAGTTTTTTACGACCAGATTATTTAAAAGATGCACGTGCTGAATATGCAGAAGGAACTTTATCTGCAGACCAGTTGCGTGAAGTTGAAGATAAAGCGATCAAAGAGTTAGTTGAAAAAGAGAAAGCTGTTGGATTAAAAGCAGTTACTGACGGAGAATTAAGACGTCGCTATTGGCATCTTGATTTCCTTGCTTCTTTAGTTGGGGTTGAAGAGATCAAAGCAGATCACTGGTCTGTTGCTTTTAAAGGACATCAGCCAAAAGCTGCAACTCTTGAGATCGTTGATAAAGTTGATTTTAATGAGAACAGTGAATTCTTAGATCATTTTTCTTATTTAAAAGAAGTTGCTGGAGATATTGACTGCAAGATGACAATTCCTTCTCCTACAATGCTTCACTTAATCTGCTGTGTTCGTGGAAGTGAATCTTATCAGCCAATCGATCGTTACAAAAATGAAGATGATCTGTATCATGAGATTGCTCTTGCTTATCAGAAAGCGATCAAAGCATTCTACGCTCGTGGATGCCGTTATTTACAGTTTGATGATACATCTTGGGGAGAATTCTGTGACCAGAGCAAACGTGATGATTATGCAAGCCGTGGGCTTGATCTTGACCAGATTGCAAAAAATTATGTGAAGATGATTAATGAAGCTTTAGAAGCAAAACCTGAGGATATGACGATCACAATGCATATCTGCCGTGGTAACTTCCGTTCTACATGGTTCTCTTCTGGTGGATATGAGCCAGTTGCTGAAACTTTATTTGGCGGATGCAAGATTGATGGTTTCTTCTTAGAGTATGACAGTGATCGTGCTGGTGATTTCAAACCTTTACGTTTCATCAAAGATCAGAAAGTTGTATTAGGTCTTGTTACTTCTAAAGATCCTCAGCTTGAAGATAAAGAAGAGATCAAAGAGCGTATCAAAGAAGCTACACAGTATGTTGCTCTTGATCAGCTTTGCTTAAGCCCTCAGTGTGGTTTCTCTTCTACAGAGGAAGGAAATATCTTAACAGATGACGATCAGTGGAAAAAGCTGGCTCTGATCAAGGAGATTGCTGAGGAAGTCTGGGGATAGGATATCCGTAAAGCATATTTCATAATAATATATCAAAAATAATAGAGGATGTATCATAAACTTGATGATACATCCTCTATTATCTTTAACAACTATTTTATAACTGCATTGGCTAATCTGCAATATTTATTATTATCCCCATCAATCTGATAAGTTTCAAATGTCCCCACAACTTCCACTTGCGATTCCTCTTTTGGATATTTTACTTTTTTATCTTTGCATTCAAATTCTAACCCTTGAGCACAACAAGCGGTCGCATCTTTACCATATCATAATCTATTTCCTTTTTTGATGTTTTCTTCGATGTCGTATGATTTCCACATCCTGTAAATATAAATATCATCAGACAGATTCCCGCCATGAGTCTTATATATTTTTTCATATGATCACCTCGCTATAACCTTTCCAAAAATACTTGCTGTCGCAAAAGCTATCCAATAGCAAGTATTCCTACGATCAATACATACCATACAAACGCATATTGGAAATAAAACTGTAGTTTACTTATGATTTCACTCATTATACATACCTCCGATATCAATAAATTTTTTTCCTATACTGTTTGTCAGATATTCTTCTTTCGTTCCATAAAATACATTTTTTCCAACATGTAAAACATGTGTGGCATCTGTCATTACGGTCTTGATATCATGAGAGATCATAAATATTGTGATCTTATGTTCTTTATTTAATTTTCTTATCATCTGATACATTGCTTCTGAAGCTTCTGGATCTAATCCAGCAACAGGTTCATCTAAAAACAGCATTTTCTTTGCTGCACATAATGCTCTTGCCAATAAAACTCTTTGCTGCTGCCCACCAGATAATTCTCTGTAGCATCTTTTATCCAGATGTTCTCCTGGAATGCTTTTTAAATATTCTAATAACTGTATCATTTGTTTGGTTCTATATTGTGATTTCCTTGGCAATTGGTCTTCCTCCGTATATCCTAATTTGAAAATAATTTTCATTTTATTGTTAAATTATTGAACTGTCACGATTGAAAAAAGCCTCTGGACAATAACATCCAGAAGCTTAAAAGGGCTATTATTTACATCTTTTTATAATTGTGTTCTTATTATTTATTATTTTACGTTGAATGCTTTGATTCCAGGATATACTGCACTGTCTCCTAAAGCTTCTTCAATTCTTAATAACTGATTGTATTTTGCGACACGTTCAGATCTTGAAGGTGCTCCTGTCTTGATCTGGCATGTATTTAATGCAACGGCTAAGTCAGCGATCGTTGTATCTGCTGTTTCACCAGAACGATGAGATGTTACGGCTGTGTATCCAGCTTTGTGTGCCATCTTGATCGCTTCTAATGTTTCAGAGATAGATCCGATCTGGTTTAATTTGATCAGGATAGAGTTTCCTGCTCCCATTTCGATTCCTTTGGAAAGTCTTTCCGTATTTGTTACAAATAAGTCGTCTCCAACTAACTGTACTTTATCTCCAAGTCTTTCCGTAAGTTTCTGCCATCCTTCCCAGTCTTCTTCATCTAATCCATCTTCGATTGAGATGATTGGATATTTTTCACATAATGCAGCCCAGTGCTCGATCAGTTCTTCAGCTGTATACTCTGTTCCTGCTTTTGGCAGTTTGTAATATCCTTTTCCTTTTTCGCTCTTCCATTCTGAAGATGCAGCATCCATAGCGATCTTGAAGTCTTTTCCTGGCTCGTATCCTGCTTTTTTCACTGCTTCTAAGATAGTTTCGATTGCTTCTTCATCTGATTTTAATGCTGGTGCGAATCCACCTTCATCACCTACGGATGTAGCAAGTCCTCTTTCTTTTAAGATTCCTGCTAATGCGTGGAATACTTCAGCACACCATCTTAAACATTCTTTGAAGGATGGAGCTCCAACTGGCATGATCATGAATTCCTGTACATCAAGTCCTGATGATAATGCATGACATCCACCATTTACGATGTTCATCATTGGCACTGGAAGTCTGTTTCCTGACACCCCACCTAAAAATCTGTATAAAGGTACTTCAAGAGACGTAGCTGCTGCTCTTGCTGCTGCGATAGATACAGCTAAGATTGCATTTGCTCCGAAGTTTGATTTATCTTTTGTTCCATCTGCATCAATCATTGCTTTGTCTACTGCATATGTATCAGAAGCGTCTAATCCGATGATTGCTTCACTGATCTTTGTATTGATATTTTCTACGGCTTTTGTAACACCTTTTCCTAAATATCTTTCTTTATCTCCATCTCTTAATTCCAGTGCTTCAAATTCTCCTGTCGATGCACCACTTGGAGCTGTTCCTCTTGCGACTGTTCCGTCTACCAATGTGATCTCAGCCTCAACTGTTGGATTTCCTCTGGAATCTAAGATTTCTCTTCCGACTACTTTTTCAATTTCTAAATAATTCATTTTCGATTGTGACTCCTTTCCCTATACATAGCAGTACTCCTCGCTGGAAGAAGGGTAAGCTTCCAGTTTGAGATCGTTTTGTTGCAGGTGTCGATCTCAATCGAGGAGTCCACATGATTCATTCACGTTTTAGTTAGTGTTGTCTAACTGATATTTATGATACTAGATTTGTCTGAAAAAATCAATGGGGATATATGATAATAATTATCATATATCCCCTGGTTGATTATTTTTTTAATTTCATTGGTTTCTTAAATCCCGTCTTTGATGTAAATAACTTTTTATATTTATTATACTGCTTCTTTGGCACTTTGATCACAGCTTTCTTATTGATAGATACAACTTTACATTTTACTCTTTTTACTGTGACATAATCTGGAATCACGATGGATGATTTCTTTTTATTCAAGCTCTTGATCATCACCTGTGCATTTTTAGTATTTACTACTTTTGTAACTTTATAGGTAATTCCATTGATCATTACGGAAGCAACACCTGTATCAATAGCAATCTCCTTAAATGTCTTTTGTGAATCATAGATACTTCCATCCAATCTCATACCTTCTAATTTTGGAGTCTGTTTGGTTACATTGATTGCTATGTTTCCTATGTATGATTTATATTGTTCCTCATCCGGTGTAAATGTATATTCTACTGTTTTGGTACCAACTTCTGGCATCTCATCTGGAGTGTTAAATTTTAATATTCCAGATACTTCTGTTCCGTCTGGTGTTACAAACTTTGCTTTTTTTGTATTTAATTTTAATTCAGAAATTGTTTGTCCATAATATAGTTCATTACTTCCTTCAATTGCAGGTTCTGTGCCTTCTTTTGGAGTTACTGTGATTCTATCAGTTAATGTTATATAAACTTTAAATGTAATATCTTCATAATTATTGCTGTGGATCGTAAATTCAATCTCTGCCTGATTACCAATATTTCCATTTTTGCTTACATTATAGCTATAGCTTGCATCTGTTTTCTGTGCTTCTGTCACAATTTCATTAGATACATTTGTTATCTTTGCTTCATAAGATGTATTGGAAATATCGGAAGGAAGATAATCTTTTAGATTGTTCCTGTCTTCTGTTTCCATCCTCTTTCATACCACCAATAAGAATCATCGGTTGCCTCACTGTTTCTCCAATACACTTGATCTAATACAATTTTCTTTTCTATCTTTTGGGCATCACATGCTGTACAGCGGAATGTGATCGTATCATCTGTGTCAGAATCTGGATCATAGGCATACTGATGTCCATTATGAATCTCTGTTATATGGTTGACTGATAATCTCCATTATTATCAACCATTGTGTAGTATACTTGATCCCCTCTGGTCCATAACTACTGTATAAGAATCTGTGATCTTCATCTTATCAATATCTACTTGAATCGTAACATTTGCCTGATGGTTATATCCGTCATCACTTTTGTACATTTCATGACATGTATGAATGATCATATAATTTCCTGAAACATCTATTCTACATGATCCTGCATTAAATGGTTTTGTTGTATTGCAGTTTGTTAATCCTGTTGATGTTATCTTGTTCCAGTGTTTATCGTATTTTGTAATTCGATATACTTCTTTTGTATTGTCTTCGTCTGTGTTATTCTCTCCTGTTACGACATAATAATTATCTTTTGTTGCATAAAATCCACCAAAAACTGGTAATTCCTTACCTATAATCTTAGTTCCTGTCAGATTAAAATCTTTGTCATAATACTCAACTAATAATCCATTAATCTTACTTCCATACTGTACCCTCATAAATGAACCATCGTCCAATGCTGTCAGGTATGACTTCATAGAATTGCTCCATCTGGAATATTGTAGCATTTTTGAATACAAAAAGAAAAGCCTTCCAGTAGATTTCTCCACTGAAAGGCTCTGTATATTCTTTGTATCTTCCGTAACGTATGATTAACGTTTTGAGAACTGTGGTGCACGACGTGCTTTGCGAAGACCTGGTTTCTTTCTTTCTTTCATTCTTGGGTCTCTTGTTAAGAATCCAGCTTTCTTTAATGTTGAACGGAATTCTCCATCAACCTGTAATAAAGCTCTGGAAATACCATGACGGATTGCTCCAGCCTGTCCTGTAAATCCACCACCATGAACGTTTACTAATACATCATATTTGTCAATTGTATCTGTTGCAACTAATGGCTGACGTACAACTACTTTTAATGTTTCTAATCCAAGATATTCATCGATATCTCTTTTGTTGATTGTGATTTTTCCTGTTCCAGGTACTAAATATACTCTGGCAACACTGTGTTTTCTTCTACCAGTTCCGTAATATTTTGCTGTAGCCACTGCTTCTTCCTCCTTCAAAAATTAATACTTGATCTCTAATGCTTTTGGCTGCTGAGCTGCATGATTGTGCTCTGCACCTGCATATACGTGAAGTTTCTTAATCATCTGTCTTCCTAAAGGTCCTTTTGGAAGCATTCCTTTAACTGCAAGATAGATTACGTCTTCAGGTTTCTTAGCTAATTTTTCTTTTAATGTCTGTTCTTTCATTCCACCAACATAGTCTGAATGATGATAGTAGATCTTCTGGTCTAATTTCTTACCAGTTACTTTGATCTTTTCAGCGTTGATAACGATCACGTTATCTCCTGTGTCGATATGTGGTGTATAAGTTGGTTTGTTTTTTCCTCTTAAGATTGTTGCGATCTCAGATGCTAAACGTCCTAATGTATGTCCTGTAGCATCAACTACATACCATTCTCTTTCAATTGTTGATGGGCTGGCCATAAAACTTTTCATGGTGTTCCTCCTTAAAATTTCTATCAATCATATGTGTCTATATTAAATACTCCCACCGGGGCATTGGGGTAGTATTCTCTCTCATGTCACAGTTTCTTATTATATAATACAGTGCCGGGTGTGTCAAGATTTTTTCTCGTTGTTTTTGATAATTTTTTGATGTTATCCACAAGATGGCCTGTATTTTTATATTCTGTCCACAATATATGGGTATATTATGCCTGTTTATGTTGAAATTGTGTTGATAAATCTTATTTTTTATATCAAATATGCCACGATCGGCAGCGTTATGATTGATAACAGTGTTGTCAGTACGATTCCTCGACTACAGATTGAACTGTCTAAACCATAATCGATCGACATCATTACCGCCATACTTCCATTCGGCATTCCAAACATTAATACCATGATTCCTGAAAGTACTGGATCAAGATGAAAGTTTCTGATCAAAACTGCTGCAATGATTGGAATCACCAACATCTTTAAAAATGTAAAGAAATACATTTTCTTATCCTTGAAAACTTCTATCAATGGAAGTTTTGCTACCGATACTCCTGTCAGGATCATAGACAATGGAATACATGAATTTCCAAGATAATCCACGAAACTTACTGCTGGTGCCGGCACCTTAATCTGAAATAGGAAAATAACCATTGCAATCAAGCTCGCTGCAATCCCTGGATTGATCATCTTTTTCCATTCAAACTTGATCTTTGCTTTTTCCCCTGTCTGCAATGCCTTCTCTTTCTCAAACAGATAAATTCCATATGAATAGAAAATAATGCTGTAAACAAAGGAATACAGTACAACATAAATGATCGCACCTTTTCCATATAATTCTTCTATGATCGGGATTCCCATAAATCCAAGATTTGAAAAGATCAGCATCACGGAATAAATATTTCTTTCATTCTTTGGTATTCTTAGAATTCTCACAAACAATGGACTAATGAAGATCAATATTGCAAATAAGATAACTGCAAGAAGCAAATTTATAAGCACCATTGTCCAATTCCCATTTTCAGAAGATCCAACGACCCCTGAAATGATCAGAGCTGGATTAAATATATTAAGTACCAGTCCTGATAATTGTGATTCTGTGTGGTCTGTGATCCATTCTTTTTTGTAACTTAAATATCCAATGAACATAAACCCAAACAGCACTAATAATTTCTGAAAAATGATAAAGCTATTCTGCATTCGCTCTGTCCTCCGGATATTCAATCTGAATTAATGTCAGTCCTTTGGCTGGAAGTTTTGGTCCTGGTGTGACTCTTTCTTTGGATGCTAAGATTTCTTTGACCCATTCTGGCTCTTTTTTACCTCTTCCGACCTCTAAAAGTGTTCCTGCCATTAATCGTACCATATTATAGAGAAAACCGCTTCCTGTGACCCTCATGGTGATATATCTGCCATTTTGTGTGACATTACATTCGTAGATTTCTCTTACATAGGATGTAACCTGGGCCTTGCTGCTGCACATGCTGATAAAACAATGTTCTCCTAAAAAATAAGAAGCTGCCTTTTTCATTTTCTCTACATCAAGTGGTACATATACAAAATGATGGTGGCGACTCGTTACAGGATTGTCGTATCTTGCATTATAAAATGTATATTCGTATGTCTTTCTTGTATCCTGAAATCTTGGATGATAATCTAGTGGCACTTCTTTGGAACCCTGAATGATGATATCTTCTGGAAGTCTTGCATTTAATGCTTTTGCCATCTTCTCTCCTGGAATACGGCTTTCTGTATCGAATACTGCTACATTTCCAAGGGCATGTACTCCAGAATCGGTTCTGCTGGCTCCGATGACTTTGATATCTTCTCCTGTAAGTTCTGAAATATGCTTATTTAAAACACCTTCGATCGTGATCTCATTTGGCTGTACCTGCCATCCGCAATAATTTGTTCCATCGTAGGCTACGACTAATTTCACTCGTTTCATCGTGTCTTACCTCCATGGACTAAAAAAAGATAAATAGATCATCACTGCCAAAAATGCAAATAGGAAAATGTATGCCATTTTATCTCTTTTTTCATATTTTAATGGTTTTAATTTGGTTCTTCCAACTCCGCCATGATAACAACGAGATTCCATTGCCATCGCAAGATCATTGGCTCTTCGGATTGCCGCAACAAACAGAGGTACGATGATCGGTACCATACTTTTCACTCGTTTTAAAAGTCCTCCAGATTCAAAATCAATTCCCCTGGCTGTCTGAGCCTTCATGATCTTTTCTAATTCCTCAGTCAAAATTGGAATAAATCTTAAGGCAATTGACATCATCATTGCAATCTCGTGAACTGGCACTCCGATCTTATTTAAAAATCCTAAGGATTTGTCCAATCCGTCTGTCAGCTCATTTGGTGTTGTTGTAAATGTCAGTAAGGATGTTCCTAAAACTAACATGATCAGACGACTTCCTAGATAGATCGTTGTCCTGATTCCTTCCGCAGAAATGGATATGATCCAAAACTGGATCACTGGCTTTCCTGGAATAAATAGCATATTGATCATCACAGAGAACAACAAGATCACTGCAATTGCTTTGAGTCCTCTTAAAATATATTTTACTGGTACTTTTGATATCTTGATCGTTAAAACTAAAAATAGCAGTGACATCACATAAGTTGCAGGTGATTTATGCATAAATAATGTAATGACATAGATCAAGACTGCAAATAATTTCACTCTCGGATCTAATCTGTGGATCAGAGAGTCTTCTTTATAGTATTGTCCAATTGTTATATCTTTGAGCATTTTATTTTCCTCTCAGTTCCTTTAATCCTTGTATGATCGCGTCTTTTGTTTCTTCTAATGTCAGTAAGTCTCTTTGAATTGGAAAACCTCTGTCTGCAAGTTCTTCGCATACCTGACGATAAAATGGTACAGCAAGTCCTGCCGCTTCCAATTCTTTCTTATGAGAAAATACTTCTTTTTTATCTCCTTCATACATGACCTGACCATGATTCATAACAATAACTCTCTGTGCATAATCTGCAACATCCTCCATGCTATGAGAGACTAAGATGATCGTGATCTTCTTTTCTTCATGAAGTTTCTTTAAGAGATTTAATATCTGATCTTTTCCGACTGGATCTAATCCTGCAGTTGGCTCATCAAGAATAAAGTATTCTGGTTCCATTGCAAGAATTCCTGCGATCGCTACTCTTCGTTTCTGCCCACCTGATAACTCAAATGGAGATTTCTCATATAGTTTTTCTGGTAATCCGACATCTTTTAAACATTTAATAGCTATTTCTTTGGCTTCTTCTTTTGTCTTACCAAAGTTCATTGGTCCAAAACATACATCATCCAAAATTGTTGTCTCAAACAACTGATGTTCTGGATACTGGAAGCAGATTCCAACTTTCCCTCGAAGTTCCCGTAATGGATATCCATCTGCATAGATATCTTCATCATCAAAATAAATCTTTCCTGATGTTGGGCGGATCAGACCATTGAGATGCTGGATCAGTGTTGACTTTCCAGAGCCTGTATGGCCGATCACTGCGATAAATTCTTCTTTTTTTATTTCTAAATTTACATCTTTTAATGCATAATTCTTCTTACTGGAATTATCTTCATATGCGTAACTTACATGTTCTAAACGAATTGACATAATTCTTCCACCAGCTCTTCCTTTGTTGTGATCGTATCCGACAAGTTGACACCTTCTTTTTTGAGTTCCCATGCAAGTTCAGTTGCGTATGGAACTTCCAGACCTAACGCTTTCATCTCATCGACTCTTGAAAAGATTTCTTTTGGTTTTCCATCCATAACAATCTTACCCTGATCCATCACAATGATGCGGTCGGCTAAGATCACTTCTTCCATATGATGAGTTACCATAAGAATCGTGATATTCTTTTCTTTATTCAATGCTTTGACAAGTGATAAAACATGTCTGCGGCCTTCTGGGTCTAACATGGCTGTGGGTTCATCTAATACGATACATTCTGGTTCCATTGCCATGATTCCTGCGATCGCTACTCTTTGCTTCTGTCCTCCTGAGAGGTGATTGGGACTTGCTTCTTTGTAGGCCATCATTCCTACGCCTGTCAAAGCTGCTGTAATCCTTGTCCAGATATCTTTTGGTTCGACTCCAAGATTCTCTGGACCAAAGGCTGTATCTTCTTCGACAGTCGTTCCTACGATCTGGTTATCTGGATTCTGAAAGACGATTCCTGCACTTTGTCTGACATTTAAAAGTGTACTTTCATCTTTTGTATCCATCCCTTTAATATAGACCGCTCCTTCTGTTGGCATTAACAATCCGTTGATGTGTTTTGCAAGAGATGATTTACCAGAACCATTCTTTCCAAGGATTGCTACAAATTCCCCCTTCTCGACATTGATATCAATATGATCGATCGCTGCAATCTCTTGTTTGTCTTCTTCTGTATCTCCATAAGTCACATATTTGTGAACTAAGTCTTTGATTTTTAGTATGGACATAAATATCCTCCAATCTGATTTTTGGCTTTTATTTCTTAAACCTATTTCAAGCCATAATAATGTTAGTATAGTATACCTTGGAAGCGGACGCAAGATTTCATAAGCGATTCCCTAGGATTTTCCTATAGAATAAAGAAAAGTCTTATCCCGGTGGTTCCGAGATAAGACCTCTTTGTTGTTGTTGTCGATTTGGAATTTAAATAATATAGTCAGTACTGAACTGTTGATTAAACTAATTCAAGTACTACTTTTAATGCTGCATCACCTTTACGCTGAGCAATCTTAACGATTCTTGTGTAACCACCGTTACGTTCTGCATATTTTGGTGCATACTCGTCGAATAACTTAGCTGTTAAATCAACTTTCTTTGTATTAGCTTTCTTACCAGCTGCTACTGTAGGAACTTCTGTTACAGGATATAATACCTTTAACATCTGTCTTCTTGCATGTAAGCGGGATGGTAAATCTTTTTTGATTTCTTTCTGAACTGTTTCATAAACAGTAACTTTCTTACCATCTACAACTTCTTTCACGCGTTTTCCGTTTTCATCTTTTTTAGCAACTTTAGCGTCAACTGTAACTGTTTCAAAGTTGTCTTTTTCTCTTACAGCTAAAGCGATAAGTTTTTCAGCTACCTTGCGGATTTCTTTTGCTTTTGCTTCAGTTGTAATGATTTTTCCATGATGTAACAGATTTGTTACTTCTGCACGGATCAGTGCTTTTCTCTGGGAAGCTGATCTTCCTAATTTTCTATATTTTGCCATTATAATGACCTCCTGTGTTTTTTCGCCTTGCTTACTTATTCCTTCAGCCTAGGCGGGTCTTGGTTTCTATTCTTCTCCTGAACTTAGGGATAATCCTAATTCACTTAATTTAGCTAAAACTTCTTCTAATGATTTACGTCCTAAGTTACGAACTTTCATCATATCTTCGGAAGTTTTATTTGTTAATTCTTCTACTGTATTGATGCCAGCTCTCTTTAAGCAGTTGTAAGAACGAACTGATAATTCTAATTCGTCAATGCTCATTTCAAGAACTTTTTCTTTTTCGTCGTCTTCTTTTTCTACCATGACTTCTGCTGTCTTAGCATTCTCAGAAAGATCAACGAATAAGTTTAAGTGCTCGCATAATACTTTCGCTGCTAAACTTACAGACTCATCTGGTGTTAATGTTCCGTTTGTGAATACATCTAATGTTAATTTGTCATAATCTGTGATCTGACCTACACGAGTATTCTCAACTTTTAAGTTTACACGTTCTACTGGTGTGTAAATTGCATCAACAGCGATCTCATCGATTGCTTTTCCTTCTTTGTCTGCTTTGTCTGCGCCTACATATCCGCGTCCGTTTGTGATTGTAAGCTCCATATCCAGTTTGCTGCTGTCATCACTTAATGTTGCGATCACAAGCTCTGGATTTAAGATTTCGATATCACTGTCCGCTTTAATATCTCCGGCAGTTACTACACCCTTTCCTGAAAACTCGATATAAGCCTGCTTTGTTTCAGCGGATGAGCTGTTGTTTTTAATTGCCAGAGATTTGATATTCATGATGATCTCAGGTACATCTTCCTTAACTCCCGGGATGGAACTGAATTCATGCAGAACACCTTTGATCTTTACTGAACTTACTGCTGCACCTGGCAGAGAAGAAAGCATGATACGTCTTAAGGAATTTCCTAAAGTTGTACCATAACCTCTTTCCAAAGGTTCCACAACAAAGCGTCCAAAACGGTTATCTTCTGAAATCTCATTAATCTCAATATTTGGTTTTTCAAATTCAAACATACGTGCCCTCCTTTTGGCTTAGGTTTAACTTGAGGGTTATTATTTAGAATATAACTCGACGATTAATGTTTCGTTAACTGGTACGTCGATTTCATCTCTAGATGGAAGTTCTTTTACAGTTCCTGTAAAGTTATCATGATCTGCTTCTAACCATGAAGGGATCATTCTTCCTTCTGTTACTTCTAAGATCTCTTTGTATCTTGGAGATGTTCTGTGTTTTTCTTTAATTTCGATAACGTCCCCAGCTTTTACCTGGTAAGAAGGAATGTTAACCTGTTTTCCATTAACTAATACATGTTTATGGTCAACGATCTGTCTGCATTCTTTTCTTGTTCTTCCGTATCCTAAACGGAATAATACGTTATCTAAACGAAGCTCTAATAATGTCATCAGGTTTGTACCAGTCTGACCTTTCATTCTTTCTGCTTTTGCATAGTAGTTACGGAAAGGTTTTTCTAATACACCATAGATGAATTTAGCTTTCTGTTTTTCGCAAAGCTGAAGTCCGTATTCACTTTTCTTTCTGTTTGATCTATTTAAACTTCTGTTTGATTTTTTATCAATTCCT
>OGRN01001843.1_pt1 | contig 17315 bp, 12 predicted proteins | sample 1553401 | NCBI WGS metagenome assembly OGRN01 (sample SAMEA2580096, study PRJEB22360) | human gut metagenome | biome: human gut; feature: human-associated habitat; material: faeces | place: Denmark | collected 2008/2010 | reverse complement strand
TCACCCTGTCCGTGCGTCCGATGCTCGACAAGATCGCAGGCGCCTGCTCCAACGGTATCGTCGGTGCCGTCGCCATCGCCGCCGGCATGATCGGCTCCGCCACCGCCGCCGACATGACCGCCGCGAACATCCACACTTTCAAGGTCTGCGCCTTCTATGTGCCGCTGGCTGTCATCATCCTGAGCGGTGTTGTGTTCCTGCTCAAGGTGAAGATCAGCGAGAAGATGCACGCCGACATCGTCAAGCAGCTGGAAGAGCAGCTTAACGAAGGCTGATTCGCTCTCGGAAAGCGATTGGCGCGATTGATTTGCGATTGAACCGCGGTCGTCGCGCAGGAAGAGCCGCATGGTGGATGCCATGCGGCTCTTTCGTTTACCTACGTTCGTAGTGCGTGCTACGCTGTCGACTGAAAAGCAAAGCAACGATCCGTCATCAGCGGGGAGCTTCCGGAAGAACGGCGGCGGTCGTCGCGCGTAAATCGCGCGGTGCGATCGCAGGCTCAGTAGAACCGGCGGGATCGGCCCGAACAGCCGAACGTCAAGCGGTCGTATGAAACCTGTGCAGGGAAGCCTGCGTAAGAAAACAGGGGAGTGCGGCAAGCGAGGTGGTACCGCGGTGTCGGACGTGCGCAATCGCACGAAAATCATCGTCCTCGTAAAGTAAGTAATGAAACCGCCAAACGAGGAGCATACGGTGAGCGAATCCACCAATCATGTGTATCCGAAGGCTGCTGCCGGTGAGCAGAGCGCCAATGTCGCGCCGAACCCCAGCTTCCCCAAGCTTGAGGAGTCCGTGCTTGACTACTGGGAGAAGGACGACACCTTCCAGAAGTCCATCGAACGCCGTCCTTCCGGCGATCACAGCCAGAACGAATTCGTCTTCTTCGACGGTCCGCCGTTCGCCAACGGCCTGCCGCACTATGGCCACCTGCTGACCGGTTACGCGAAGGACGTCATCCCGCGTTACCAGACCATGAAGGGCCACCGCGTCAACCGCGTGTTCGGCTGGGACACGCACGGTCTGCCGGCCGAGCTTGAAGCCCAGAAGGAACTGGGCATCGACTCCGTCGACCAGATCAAGGAACTGGGCATCGACAAGTTCAACGACGCCTGCCGCGCGTCCGTGCTCAAGTACACGAACGAGTGGAAGGACTACGTGCACCGTCAGGCCCGTTGGGTCGATTTCGAGCACGGCTACAAGACCCTGAACATCACGTACATGGAGTCCGTGATGTGGGCCTTCAAGCAGCTGTACGACAAGGGTCTGGCCTACCAGGGCTACCGCGTGCTGCCGTACTGCCCGAAGGACCAGACGCCGCTGTCCGCGCACGAGCTGCGCATGGACGCCGACGTGTATCAGGACCGTCAGGACACCACCGTGTCCGTGGCCGTGAAGCTGCGCGACGAGGAGGATGCCTACGCCGTCTTCTGGACCACCACTCCGTGGACCGTTCCGACCAACTTCGCCATCGTGGTCGGCGCCGACATCGACTACGTCGAGGTGCGTCCGACCGAAGGCAAGTTCGCTGGCAAGAAGTTCTACCTCGGCAAGCCGCTGCTTGGCTCCTACGAGAAGGAACTTGGCGAGAACTACGAGATCGTGCGCGAGCTTAAGGGCGCCGAAATGGAAGGTTGGCGCTACTACCCGGTCTTCCCGTACTTCGCAGGCGACGAGAACGCCGCCGAGGGCAAGGTGCCGGGGCCGGAAGGCTACCAGATCTTCACCGCCGACTACGTCGACACCGTTGAAGGTACCGGCCTGGTCCATCAGGCCCCCTACGGCGAGGACGATATGAACACGCTCAACGCCAAGGGCATCAAGAGCGTGGACGTGCTCGACGCGGGCTGCAAGTTCACGTCGCTGTGCCCGGATTACGAGGGCATGTACGTGTTCGACGCGAACAAGCCGATCCTGCGCAACCTGCGCGCCGGCGATGGCCCGCTGGCCCGCATCCCCGAAGAGCAGCGCGCCATCCTCTTCCAGGAGAAGAGCTACGTGCACTCCTACCCGCACTGCTGGCGTTGCGCCACCCCGCTGATCTACAAGCCGGTGAGCTCCTGGTTCGTGGCCGTCACCAAGATCAAGGACCGCCTGCTCGAACTCAACCAGCAGATCAACTGGATTCCGGGCAATGTGAAGGACGGCCAGTTCGGCAAGTGGCTGGCGAACGCACGCGATTGGTCGATCTCCCGCAACCGTTTCTGGGGTTCCCCGATTCCGGTGTGGGTTTCCGACGATCCGAAGTACCCGCGCGTGGACGTGTACGGCTCGCTTGACGAGCTCAAGGCCGATTTCGGTGACTACCCGCGCGATCATGAGGGCAACATCAACATGCACCGCCCGTACATCGACGAGCTGACCCGCGTCAACCCGGACGATCCGACCGGCAAGAGCCACATGCACCGCATCAGCGACGTGATGGACTGCTGGTTCGAATCCGGTTCGATGAGCTTCGCCCAGTACCATTACCCGTTCGAGAACAAGGAAACCTTCGAACAGCACTTCCCGTGCGACTACATCGTGGAATACATCGGCCAGACCCGTGGCTGGTTCTACGTGCAGCACGTCATGGCGACCGCCCTGTTCGACAGGCCGGCGTTCAAGAACGTGATCTGCCACGGTATCGTGCTCGGCTCCGACGGACAGAAGATGTCGAAGCACCTGCGCAACTACCCGGACGTGAACGGCGTGTTCAACGACTTTGGCTCCGACGCCATGCGTTGGTTCCTGATGAGCTCGCCGATCCTGCGTGGCGGCAACCTGATCGTCACCGCCGATGGCATCCGCGACACCGTGCGCCAGGTGATGCTGCCGGTGTGGAGCTCCTACTACTTCTTCACGCTGTACGCGAACGCGGCCGGGTACGACGCGCGCAAGCTTCGCGCCGACGAAGTTGCATCGCTGCCGGAAATGGACCGTTACCTGCTGGCTCGTACCCACCGACTGGTCGAAAAGACCCAGTCCTCGCTGGACCAGTTCCTGATCTCCGATGCATGCGACGCCGTGTCCGACTTCATCGACATGCTCACTAACTGGTACATCCGCAACAACCGCGACCGCTTCTGGAAGGAGGACGAGAACGCGTTCAACACCTTGTACACCGTGCTTGAGGTGTTCATGCGCGTTCTCGCACCGCTTGCCCCGATGGAAGCCGAATCCGTGTGGCGCGGCCTGACCGGCGGCGAATCCGTGCATCTGGCCGACTGGCCGTTCCTGGCCGACGAGAAGACCGGCGAAGCCACCGAACTTGGCCGCGTGCTCGTCGACGATCCGGCTCTGGTCGACGCGATGGAGAAGGTGCGCGAGGTCGTCTCCAGCACCCTGTCCATGCGTAAGGCGAAGCAGATCCGCGTGCGTCAGCCGCTGAGCAAGCTCACCGTGGTGGTGGAGGATACCGCCGCCGTGGCCGCGTACGACGAGATTCTGAAGTCCGAGCTCAACGTCAAGGACGTGGAGCTGTGCACGCTTGAGGATGCGGGCTCCCAGGGCCTGAAGATCATCCACGAGCTGCGCGTGAACGCCCGCGTTGCAGGCAAGCGCCTGCGCAAGGACGTGCAGTTCGCCATCAAGGCCTCCAAGTCCGGCGCATGGCATGTGGACGCTTCCGGCGCCCCGGTGTGCGAGACCCCGAACGGCGACATTACGCTGGAAGAGGGCGAGTACGAGCTGATCAACAGCGTGGAGGAACAGAACGCCGAAGAGGCCGCCAACTCCGTGTCCGCGGCCCTGCCGACCGGCGGCTTCGTGATCCTCGACACCGAGCTGAACGACGATCTGGTTGCCGAAGGATACGCCCGCGACGTGATCCGCTCCGTGCAGGACGCCCGTAAGGCCGCCGGTCTCGAGGTCTCCGACCATATCGCGCTGAAGCTGACCGTCCCGGCCGGCGACGTGGCGAAGGTCGAGCAGTTCCGCGATCTCGTGTCCGCCGACACGCTCGCCGACTCGCTTGACGTTGTTGCCGGCGCCGAAGGCTCCGAGCCCGCCATCGAGGTTGCCAAGGCCTGATTTTGGTTGGGGTGAATCAGTTGGGCTGATTCCGCTTGGTCGATTCAACTAAGTCGACCGGATTGGCCGAATTGGTTGGTGCGATCCGGTTGGGATTGGGTTGGTTTGGCTGAATTGACCGGGTTGTGCGGATTTGGCTTGATTGGGCTGATTTCGTCTTGATGCGAAGGGGTCCTGCCGTTTAAACGGCAGGACCCCTTTCACGTCGTTGTCCCACCCTATATCCTTCAGTCTGTATTCCTTCAGTCTGTATTCCTTCAGTCCTAACCTTCGGCTTCTGGCTCGCTTTTCCGCATTTTGTTACCGTAACCTCCATGTCCGGGTAACAAAACATGGATGCGTATGCTGTTCCATGGTTTTGCGATCGATTTGTGATTATTCGACCGTGCGACTAGAGTAGCCTGTGGCTTTTCGGCTGGCTTTTACACCGGCTGGAAGATTTATACAGACTTGATTTGTGTCTGCCGTGTGCCTGCGACGTATTTACGTTGCGCTGGCACGTGCGCGGAAGCAGATCGCAAGCGAATGGTTCTCAGTACCATCCATGTGAGTCAAGCGCACATCTTTGAGAAGCAGTCGCGATGCCGGGAGTCGAGTTCGTCGGTTTCAACCGTCGTTCCCGTTCCCGGCTTTTTCTTTTCTGTATATTGTGTATGATTTTGCTGCTTTTACACTCATATAAGTATAGTTGGCATATAACTTCTTATAAAGTATTTATTTAATTTGGATTTTAAGGTATTTCCTGAACTTGCAATATTTGTGAATTGTGGTAGGGTGCATGTTGTGCGGGAATTTCGTTAAGCCTAGTATTGGCGAAACTTCTGTATTGGATAAAACGAAAGGAGGCATATGGGTAATGCGATAACGCTTATTCTTGCTATCGTCGTGCTTGTTCTTGTGAATAAATAGAACATGCATGGCGTTAGTGTGGGTGAAGGGCATAGATGTGTTTTCCACCCATGAATAAGGACTTCATTGAGGAATTGTTTTTATTTGCTTCGGATTTAGATTCAAGCAATTCTTTTCCCTTGGCGGAAAAGACTTCTTTTCTGTGTTGGTGCGCGTGGCGTATCCGTCATGTGCACCAACACACCCCTACACTGATATTTAACAATATGGACACGGTTGTTCGTATGGGAAAGAAAGGACGCTAGAATGCGTGCGCTTACTATTGAAGATTTGAATGCGGCTGCTCATGTTGGTGGAGCTGGCAGTTTGACGATGCGGCAGGAGCTGGAACCTGCAAGTGGTCCGGATGGTGTGATCGCACCTGCGAAGTATGTCGATGACCGAGGTAATGCGACATATATTTTTGCAAAACGCTATGAGGAAGATCAAGAAAAGCCGGTGAAGACGGTGATGATTGATTCCAAGGGTTCTTTTGCTAATCGTGCTGAGGAAACGACAACGGAAGCCATGCGGAATGGTGAGGGCGTTCTTTCAAAAATGCCTCGCATTGCGGTTCAGTATGATACCGATGCCGGAAAGGAAGTTGTCTATGATAATCAGCTTCCACATCGTGGCTTCGATGGCCATATTCGTGTCGGAAGTTATAAGGGTGAATCTACTTCCAAGGCGGAGGAATATGTGAAGGCGCGTAATTCGACTTTGGATAATCTGCTGCCGATTTTCGAACTTTCTCCGGAGACGGTCATTTTCGGTGGATGGGACTCCACTCGCAGTAAGAATCAGCTGAGGATTCCTTCTGTTATGGTTGGCGAAACATATGCCATTCTGGTCGAACAAGAAGAAGACCCTGTAATCCATCGTGCGGGCGGACGCATTGATCCAGTTGGGGCGAGCGTGATTGTATCTACCGAAGCTGACCGTCAGAAGATTGTTGGTGACAGTATTGACCTAAGCGACAAGACTAAAACAAGTTTCAAGAAATCGGGCAAGGGTTCGACCATCGGTTTGGGTGCCATTCCACCAAGTGCTAAAAAAGACGTTCTAGACGGTGTTTCTGTCCGGAAAGTCATCTCCACCCGTGTGCTGAGCTTCGCTACCGTGCGTACATTCCATTTCGGCAAGGGTGTTGAAGGGGATGCTGCGATTCGTGCATTAATTCTCGCTGTACTTCTGCGTGATATTGCCGGTTATGATGAGAATCCTTTCATCCGTGCGAATTGCTTCCTTGCGGAGACCGGCAAGCCGACTGTCATGTTGAACAAGCGCTATGGCGAGAAGGAGGAATTGGAACCTCTTACTGCTGGAATGGCTGAAAAACTTTTGGAAGAGGCTTACGCGCAGGCTCATGAAAAGGCGGGAATCACTTGGGAGGGGCAGGAATTCCTTGTGGAAGGTAATCCTGCGGTGCTTGCCAATGCTTCTGCTGAAGATGATGAAAAGGGAAACTGATATGGCTTTCGCGATATCGGCTTATTTTCCGCTTGGTTTTTATCAGGGCAGTGATTCTGGTGGCAGACCGGAAGAGTTTCCTTCACTTTGCCGCTTGTATTCTGCGCTTGTTTCGGTGGCATACTTGACTTTCGGTTTTGAACAGGTTGATGCCAATCGTAATCTGACGGACGATCAGATTCGAGAGGCTTTGAACTGGCTTGAGGATAATCCACCTCAGGGAATGCTGCTCCCACACGCTGTTAAAGCTGATAGCAGGGCTGTTGCCTATAGAAATAAAGGCAATGTCCAGAATAGAAAAAAACCGAAAGATAAAGTTTCATCTACTACAGCCCACATAGCCACTGCATATGAGCAGCATCCTGAATCTGGAAGATTGCTGACTTGGATATGGCATGAATGCCCCTCATCTACAGCGAGAATGGTGTTGAGCTGGCTTTGCAATGAAGTTCCTTATCTAGGCGAAGCTTGTTCTCCGGTGGAGCTGAATACTTATGAGGATTATGTTCTTCCTTCTGGCGTCGATGAACAGTTATGGACACTTTCCCCCGATTCGGCATTAACGAATATTCGAAAGAGGGGAAAGCCTGTTGCTTACCCTAAAAAGGGGCGTCTTGATGATTTGAAGCAGGCTTTTGTGGCAGCGAATCCCAAACCGAAGGGTAAGAAAAACCTTACTGTTAGCGACAAAGAGGACGAGCAGAATTTCCTTAATGAGTATCCACTTGCTCAAACGGAAGGCAAAGCTAGGTATCTTTCTTCGGCTGCTCGGAAGCAGAGGGAAGTGCTTAAAGCTCCTTGGGTGATGGCTTTATACTTGGAAATCAATGCAATTGCATGCAATGGTGACATTAAAAATTCATCTGAATGGAAACCTCAGGAATCCGAATTTGTCAATTGGGCTGTGGCACTGCATCGTTTTCTAGTAAAGGAGTGGGGAATTGATCCATCGCCGGCTTTGGTGGGTAAATATGCTCCAGGCATAGCCAGACCGGCCAATAACGTGTCCATTCAGATTATTGATGCCGATTTCAAGCAGCGGTATAGTCAACAAATCCGAGACGATGTTGTGAAGTTGAATCCTGGTTTTCTTATTTTGATTCCTTCAGATATGTCTAAAGGCGACATTGGCAAGTTGCGCGATGTCTGTGCCGGAGCTGAAGGCAAATCGTTGTACTATGCTCCGGAAAAGTCGACTTTGCGTATCGGGAAAGTCACAACGGTTGATGCCGAGCATTTCTGGAAGCCAGTAGCGCCGGGAATGTGTCGATATTGGGCGGTCAGACCGATGGCCATCGCTGAGACACGCCCTATTCCTGACATAAAGTTGCATCGCAAATGGGGAGTCTATGAGGCTCTTTGTTTGTCGATTGGACATGTTTGGCGTTCGCAATATCCGCAATCGTCGGAAGGAAGTCGAGAGGAACGCTATTGGAACATTGTTGATGCGGTGAGCGCGAAGACCTCGCATTTCCGTATTTACAATTATCGTACCGTTCATCGTGCCAACATGACGGATTATGTGCATCGTGCGAACGGTTCCAACATTTTGCATGGTATGAATGCGTTGATTGCGATTTCTGATGTCGGTGAGTCTCTGGATTGTGCGGCTATGGCAATCGGTCAGAGTCGCCATTTGGGTGGAGGTTTCCTTGTGCCGGCGGATTTTGCCGTAAGCGTGTGTCAATCGGATGATGATTTCGAAAAGGGGATTCCAACATGGCTGAAATGAGTCTGGAGCAGCGGCAATACCTGACTGCTAAGTTCAAAGAATTCATCGCTGCGGTTCATTCAAGTCATGAATCGAATTTGCCTGTTCGTACACCTTATCAATGGCAGATTAGATTGATGCTGTATGTTGCAGAGCATGGGTATTGGCCTCGAAGTATTGGCGCTCCAACCGCTTCTGGGAAAACCAGTGTGATAGATATCCATGTGTTCCTTAATGCTATGGCAGGCCTTTCTCTCGTGGAAGGAAACGGTCTCTTCGATTTACCATTGCGAAACATTCCTCGTCGTTTGGCGCTTACGGTAAATCGTCGTTCATTGGTTGATGATCAATTTGATGAAGCTTGTGCGTTACAGGACAAAATGCAGATTGAGCATGTCGCCAATGATGGGCTTGACGTATATCGAGACGGTTTAAAACTTCGTGCAGCTATTAATGATGGAACTAAAAGCGATTCTGCGATTCCGCGGATGATTGCTGTTGAATTGCGAGGCAGTATCAGTCCGGACCGAGAGTGGCGCTATTATCCGCAGACCTGTGCTGTGATTTGTGCTACTCCTGACATGTTCGGAAGCCGCTTGCTGTTTCGTGGCTACGGCACTAGTCGTACCATGCGTTCTATGGAAGCTGGATTGCTTGCATACGACACAGTGTTGATTGTTGATGAAGCTCATCTGAGCCAGCAATTATTAAAAACCGCACAGCAAGTGGCACGTATCGAAAACATGGCTGATGCTCCGATTGCTCGACAAGTATCTCCTTTACAAGTTGTAGAAACGACTGCAACCCCAGTTTCTGAAGATACTGATAATGCGATTTCTGTCCTTGAATCTGATTTCACAACTGACGTTATGCTCGAAAAGCGTCTTAACCAGTCAAAACCAGTTGTTGTAACTTGTGATTTTGAGAAGTCGAAAGATGAGATAGATGCAATTGTTGAGCAGTGCCTTTCTCTGATTCACTCCAATATCGAGGCTGATGAATACAGCGATTCAGGTCCCCATGTTCTTGGATGCATTCTCAACACAGTTAAAAAAGCCAACCTCGTTGCTGACAAACTCGAAAAACTATGCAAAAAGAATGGCATCAAAAAGCCTATTGACGTTTATATCGGTCCAATGCGTGCATACGACAAAAGAAAAGTGGCCGATAAGCTGCATTCTCTTTCTGAGCTAAAACCAGATGAGGCTCCTTGCTGCATTATCGGCACACAGACTTTGGAAGTCGGCGTTGATATCGATTTTGCAAATATGGTGACTGAGATTGCTCCTGGATCTGCGTTGGTTCAACGTGCCGGCCGTGTGAATCGTCGTGGCTTGAGATCTGAAGGCCTTATCTACATATTTGGCGTTGATTTGCAGAAGCTTTCTGAAAAGAAGCAATCTGACGAGACTGTTCCTTACAAGCCTGAAGATATTATAAAGGCGCAGACTTGGCTAAATTCCTTGGAAGATGCAGAAACTGGAAAGCCGAGCATCAGCGCATGGTCCGTAGGAAAAACCATGGTACCTCGGGAAGATCCCGACAGACTTTTAATCCAGCGTTTGGAACTATGGGATGTTGAGAATCTATCTGTCACAGATGAGAATTTATGTGCCAACCTGTGTGGGGTTGATCTTCAACAGGGACGTGCGGACCTCAATCTATGGTTACGGGATGATCTTAATTCCAGTGGTCCTGACATTAATATCGTGGTGAGAAATTTGCCATGGAATGACATGTCGGCTATTCGAATTCTGGAAATGGCGCAGCCTGAGAATGACGAGTTATTCCCCGTTAGAAAATGGCGTGGACTTCAAGAGTTCTTTAAATGTTTGGAGAAGGAAGACAATAAGTCGCGAAGGAGAGGTGCTCGGGTCGAGGCTGACAATGAGCATGGTGGAAAAGATAAAATCGATTTTCCACATAGAGTATTCAGATATCGCGCCTCGGAACCTGAAGGTCATCGTGTGATATGCATGCATGTGCAAGATGCCGAGCATGCTGTGATCAAATCTGGCGACATACTTATCCTTGATGATTTTGAAAGAGTTTTCTCTACATTCACTGAGAATGTTGCGATTTTTGATCCAGAAGGTTCTTCTACGGTAGAGGATGTTTTTAACAAATGCGGCTCCTCTATCATGGTCATCAATGACATTTCGCTTAAGCCGAAAGAGATTGAAGCATTTCAGCATATTCAAAATATTGAAGAAATCTCTGGCGAGCACAATGCTGAAGTCCTTTCTGACAAAGTGCAAAACGACATGCAAGAGTCGTTAAGACTGATTCGTGCAGCTGCGGCAGCGGAGTCGACAAGTTCGGTGGAGTGCTCCTTGCTTTGTTTTGAACGAGAACATTCTTGTTTTGATGTTGATGGCAATGAGATTATCCGTGAAGTCAGATGGATCGTAAGCAGTGCTTCTGAAAATGCGCCAGATTCTGAATCTGATCAGGAAATCATAGTCTCTAGGAAAAAGACTCTTTTTCTAGGAGGAATATCGAATGATTCCAATCTTCGCAGGAAAGAAGGCCATCAAGATCATGTAGCTTGGCGTGCACAAGCGCTTGGTAAAGCTGTCGGGCTTGATGATACTTTGACCAATGATTTGCGTATTGCCGGTGAATATCATGATGAGGGCAAGAAAGACAGGCGTTTCCAGAGACTGCTTCGTAATGATCGCGAGGTGCAGGAAACGGAACTTTGGGCAAAGAGCCGGTACTTTATTTCGCATGCCAAAGAGCGGGGACTTCGTAACGAATATCGACTGCATGGTTGGCGTCATGAGCAACGTTCCGTTGCGGAATTCCTTCAAGCCAGCAAAACGAATGAACGGTTGCGAGATATGGAAGAAACCGACAAGCAGCTTGTCGCACGACTCATAGGCACATCACATGGCCACGGACGTGCATCTTTCCAGTATGGGACTGAATATCTGCTTCCTGTGGAGGGTGGTTCTTCCCGCGAAATGAATCCGGAATTGAATGTGCTTTCCGACCGATTGTTCGAAACCGGTGAGTGGGAGACCCTCATCGACCATACCAATCAAAGGTATGGTTTCTGGGGAGTTTCTTACCTTGAAGCTTTGCTTCGCGCTGCGGATATTACATGTTCGAAGGAGGGGCTGTGATGAGTGTTGTCATTTCTGCGGATGCGACCGACGCATTCTCGCATTTGCTTATGGTCGGTCTTGCATCCATTCTTGAAGATGCTAATCCTGATCGTGTTTGCCTATTTCGATGGCTGGATGATTTGCAGGCTTTTGAGATAAAGACGAATGATGATTTGGATATCGATCAAATATCGAAGGTTGTGAGTGAACATGCTAAGCGGTGGTCTCAATCTTTGCCGTTGACTTCTCAAGACGACTATACGGTTTCAAATGAATCCGACAAGCCAAGTGGGGCGTTCCATGCCACAATGTCACCGAGGCTAAGCAATTTGGGTGTTCCTTATGGCTGGGAAAAACTTCAAAGAAATCGAGAAGCTGCGGTTGACGCCATGGAAACATTCGGCGATTACCGTTACTTCGGCGCACTGGGGCAGCCTTCATACTGGTCAGGTGAGCAAACTAATCATAGTTTACGTTCTGATTTCGGGGCTTCTCGTTGGGAAATGGTGACGCGAAACAAAGGGCAAGAATTCATCGGAGGTCGTTTGTTTCCTTTGGCCCAAAAGGTTGCAGCACGACCCATCGAAAAAGTTCGGGATGGATTGCTTGGTACGACAATTGAGGATGAGGTTGGTGGCAATAAAGCATTTAGCCGTGCTGCCACGGGCCTTCACGCTCCATCGAAAACCGACAATGCGCGTGCATGGTGCGCATTGATTGGCGTTTCCGCCTTTCCGACGCGTGTTACGACTATTGGAAGCGAAATGTCTCGTGACAGTAGCGCGGCAATGTTCCAGATTAAAGGCCCAATTCGTTTCGCGATTCTTCCGTTGTTCGATCAATACTGGACAACTGCGAAATACCGTTCCGTTATACGTAGCGAAGCGCTTGCGCAATTCGGTATTCAGCAGGCTCGTTTCAGGGGAGACCAAGTAATGAGTGCGGCATCTGACTGGCTTGAAGAAAAAGGTGTTCCTGCCTGTTGCCTTTTCAATCAGTTCATGTCTGATAACAAAAGTGCTCCGGAACGATGGCTGGAGCCTGGTGAAATCATCCCAGTAAAACAAATGGAATAACAAGGAGAAAGCTATGGATGACGACTCTATTCCGATTAGCTTGGTTGCCAATTACATGTTCTGCCCGCGCAGAGCGTGGTTGGAAGCGGTAGGAGAAAAAGTCGATTCGGATCAAATCATGCGAGGAACATATGATCATCGCAAGGTTGACCGTACTGATGGCGCTCCTGATGCGGATTCGTATCAAGCCGTGAATATCAGGCATGAGGAATGGGGCGTCAGCGGCAAGCTGGATGCTGCAAAAATGACGGATAGCGGAATCGTTATTCGTGAATATAAAGCGACGCCTGTGAAGCGGGCGATGATAGTTACGCCCGCAATGCGTACACAGCTTGCTTTACAGGCTGCATGTCTTGAAAATATGGGTTTTCATGTAGCTGGTACTGAAATATTTTTCACCACGCACCATCGGCGGGTTGAAGTTGACCTTGACGAAGAAGATTATGAAAACGCGCATAAAGCGGTGGAAGAAACTCGAACGTTAATTAATTCGGAACAAGCTCCTGAGCCATTAGAGGACAGCGCTCGTTGTATGCGATGCTCACATGTAGGGATTTGTCTGCCGGAAGAACGCAAGTTATGTGCTGTCGCGCATCGAGTGATGGTTTCGTCTCCAGATAATCAAGTAACGCATCTTGCTACTCCTGGAGCAAAAGCCTTTACAAGATCCGGAAGAATGATTGTTCAGAAAAATGGCGAAGAACTTGCTTCTATTCCAATTGATACCATGCAAGGTTTGCAGATTTACGGCAATACCGATTTGTCAAGTGGGCTAATCCGTGAGTTGATGTGGCGTGATATTCCCATAGTTTGGTGCAGTGGAACAGGACGAATGTACGGATGGTCCATTCCCTCTTATGGACCAAACGGGGAGCAACGTGTTGACCAGCACGTAGCTTCCCATGAAGGACGGCTTGGTCTTGCACGTGAATTTATCGTCGCAAAAATACACAATCAATCTGTTTTGCTGCGACGGTCAGAATCGGACAATCCAGTATTGCCGCAACTGCGACATATTGAGAAACAGGTTGGAAATGCGAACCGTTGGCAGGACATACTTGGTCTCGAAGGAGAGTCTGCAGCGTTGTATTTCTCTCAATTCGAGCATCTTATTAAAACTGATCGTCAAGCTGAGTGGCCTTGGATTGCCCGTATGCGTAGACCCGCTCCAGACGCGTTGAATGCACTGCTTGATTTTACATACACATTATTGTTGTCGGATTGTGTGCGAGCTTTGATTTCCTGCGGTCTTGATCCGCATGCTGGTTTCTTGCATAGCAGCAAACGGAATAAACCGGCATTGGCTCTGGATTTGATGGAGGAATTCAGGGCTCCGATTGCAGATTCGGTAGTGCAAACAGTGATTAATAACGGTGAAATCAATGCATCTGGATTCTCGGATGCGCTTGGCTCCGTGCGCATGACAGATGAGACTCGGAAAACGGTGATCAAAGCATACGAACGAAGAATGGCTACGGAAATCATCCATCCGGTATTCAAATACAAAGCTTCTTGGCGAAGGACTATCGAAATTCAGGCCAGAATGATTTTGGGATATCTTGATGGGACGCAAACTGAATATCGCGGAATCAGAATTCGTTAAGGAGTGGGGCATGACGAATCAGAAACGTGGCTATCTGGTGGCATATGATATCAGCGATGATTGCTGCCGCTCACATGTTGCGAAAATTCTTCAACACTATGGAGAGCGATTGCAATATAGCGTCTTCTTACTGCGGGTACGTCCTTCGATGATGTTGGATGTCCGTATGCAGATAGAGAGGGAAATAGATGACTCAATCGATTCTGTTGTGTTTTGTTCTCTTGGAATCATTTCTCAAACGGAAGAGGGCTTGGATTTCTTGGGGCGCCGTGGATACGTCGATTTAGAGATACCGACAGTGATTTGAAGTTTTAGCCTAATGGTGATGTTGTTTGATAAGTAAAGAGTGTTTTGCTGTTTTTCAAGTGCGAGAGATGCATCATTGCTGCGACACACGGTGAGCGCTCGCACTTGAAAAATAGTTGTTTTGGAGCCAGTGAACTTATATTGCTTCTGTATTGCGATAGAAATGAAAGAGTCGCTCGCAAAAGCCTTTAGAATATGTGTCATTGCAAGGTCTTAGACTATGACTATTCCTGAGCATTCAAGCTCAGGACTTCATTGAGGAGGTCTAGTCTACTCCTTCTTATCCTTTATGCCACGAAATTCCTGAGCATTCAAGCTCAGGACTTCATTGAGGATCAGATGTACGCCAACGCCACCAATATCACCACGGCATTCCTGAGCATTCAAGCTCAGGACTTCATTGAGGACTGCCGGTCAACATCGAGGCGAAGAAGGCCGCGAGATTCCTGAGCATTCAAGCTCAGGACTTCATTGAGGAACGAGTCCATGTAGTCGATGGTGGCCTGCATGTCGATTCCTGAGCATTCAAGCTCAGGACTTCATTGAGGAGGATTATCTGTATGGCCTCACTGACACACGTACATTCCTGAGCATTCAAGCTCAGGACTTCATTGAGGAATCAATACGTGAACGAGGCTGACGGTTCCTACAATTCCTGAGCATTCAAGCTCAGGACTTCATTGAGGACCTCGCATCGGTTCGACCGACTCCGAAAAATCGACTATTCCTGAGCATTCAAGCTCAGGACTTCATTGAGGAACGCTCGTGTCGCCCTCGGTGCGCTTGTCGGTGGTATTCCTGAGCATTCAAGCTCAGGACTTCATTGAGGAGAAAAGAGGCGAACTTGACTCAAGTGAACTTCGGAATTCCTGAGCATTCAAGCTCAGGACTTCATTGAGGATAGGCAGTGGGATAGCAGTCATACGACTTGGACGCATATTCCTGAGCATTCAAGCTCAGGACTTCATTGAGGATAATTACAATGTGGAACCGGTGTTGAATCTGGTCGTATTCCTGAGCATTCAAGCTCAGGACTTCATTGAGGAATATATAATTTAATTCCCGTCTAGTTTTTTCCTTTATTCCTGAGCATTCAAGCTCAGGACTTCATTGAGGACAGGCAATTGGAGCATGACACTGTTGGAGCGGACAATTCCTGAGCATTCAAGCTCAGGACTTCATTGAGGATACGACCGTGTGGTGCTTTCCACGCCGCGCCAGTGCGATTCCTGAGCATTCAAGCTCAGGACTTCATTGAGGAACGATGGACTCCGGCTACTGGCAGGTCGCCGGCATGGAGACATTCCTGAGCATTCAAGCTCAGGACTTCATTGAGGACGGAAATTGCCATTCGTTTCCAGAACGAAATCACGCATTCCTGAGCATTCAAGCTCAGGACTTCATTGAGGAGACATCTCGAACTGGCAGTGCGGCATCGACACCGCGATTCCTGAGCATTCAAGCTCAGGACTTCATTGAGGACCCGGCGACATGCCAAGCGAAGTGCCGAACCAAAGATTCCTGAGTATTCAAACTCGGGATTTCATTGAGGAGCTATGGGCGAAGAAGCGCAACCGTCTCCAGTTTTTTAGATTAAAGCCAATATTCAGAGGTCTATCCAAAATCGCTGGATGATACTGTCTTCGTTCCGTCCCGTATCGTTCACGATTTCATTCTCCATCTTTCCACCATTGCTGATAATCGTCCGTCTTGATGCTTCATTGCTCTTGTGACAGGTAAGTAGAACACGTTGCTCGCCCTGCTCTTTGCAGATGGGCAGGAGTAAGGCGAGCATCGCTTTGGCATACCCTTTTTGACGTTCCGATGGCAAAATGCTATACCCAATATTTCCTCCGTATTGCAGCAGAAAAGGGGATAGCGGACGTCTGAAATCAATGATGCTGACGAGCTTGTCATCCGCCTTCCGAATAGCTAAAAATACTTCCGACGGCACATAGCCTTCGCCGTATTTCTTTTTCAATCGATTATCGAAATCGATCCATTCATCAAAAGAATCCGTGTCTTCGAGACCGGCGCATCCATCGAGACTGTCGTTGTTTGCAAGCATCTCCTGCTTGTAATGCATCACTTGGCTCGCGTATTTTCGCGTTGGCTTGACCAGTGCTAAATCTCTTTGCATGATTATGTCCTCTGTTTATTGATGCGCAAGTGCCTGGCTCGTGCCGTTTAATGTCCAATTATACGGACGCGTTTGTAGTTATCGGCAAAACGAGATGCTGACAAAGCTCGCGTTCCAACTCAAATATTCGTTGTATCACACGCGCGTTAGCTATATTTATGTATTTAGTCAAGTCGGCGTTTTGTGATTGGTTACGAAACGCCGACTTGCCTAAATATAGGCAGGGGCAGCAGGGCCCCGCGGTCCTCTGTGTTTTGTCAAATTGAAGCAGTCCAACAAAACGGCGCCGCCCCCATCGGCCTAACTTCTATCGAACAGACGCAGCTGGCTTGCGAGATACCGATCATCCCACACATCCCATCGCAGGAGAGATTATTCTTGAGGGATATCTCCTGCGAGTCCGAGGTTGGGGGAGAAAAGCTGCACGCAGTATGCCTGCGTGGTCGGAGGGCATCATGGCACCCCGCCAGACAAAAGCAAAATTGATGAAGAGAAAAACAGGAAAACCAATGTTGGATTGGATTCTGAAGCATGGATAAGTGTTCAGGATAAGCTAATAGATTTTGTTGCAGATATGTCATGAAAACGCAGACGTTCGCGTGTTCCCCGCATATGCGGGGATGATCCCCAACGGTACGAAACGCATATCCGCGAGCTATGGGTGCTCGACATATCGGGACTGCATCAGATCCAACTGAAATAGAAAACCCGAAGATAACCCCCCGACTGATGTTCCAGTCTTGAAAGCTGGTCGCGTGGGATCTTCGAGCAATCCAATTCTACCACCACGACACCGTGTTCCCCGCACATGCGGAGATGATCCCCACGACATGCAGGACTACCAGCCACTCGGCAGGTGTCCCTCGCGCATGCGGGGATGATCCCGCGCTCGAAAACAAGCTGCGCCAGCGTTTCAAGTGTTCCCCGCACATGCGGGGATGATTGTATTTGCCAATCTATCAGTCGCATCGCATGTGCGTTAGCTACACTTATCCGCATAAGT
>OGRN01001841.1_pt1 | contig 17321 bp, 14 predicted proteins | sample 1553401 | NCBI WGS metagenome assembly OGRN01 (sample SAMEA2580096, study PRJEB22360) | human gut metagenome | biome: human gut; feature: human-associated habitat; material: faeces | place: Denmark | collected 2008/2010 | reverse complement strand
GAAGTGTCAAAGCCTCAATAATTACAATTTTATCCTTAACTTAATGACATTGTTTCTAAAAAAACCCCGTCCCCAATTTTTTTACCATCACGTATTCTCAGTCTTTACTGTTTCTCACACCTGTCCCTTTTTAAAATTCGCGCTTTTTCATTGCTTTCATTGCGCACACTACTGAAATGCAAATTAGGATAACCGAAACTGCAAAAATCAGTAAAATCACAATTCCATCACTTAATTTTTCAGCTCGACTTACGATTTTCAGTATCGACCCATTCCGTTCTTTTGATATTTTTATTCCCAGGTACAGTATTAAAAATATAGCTGCCATTCCGCTTACTGACACAATTCTGCTCTTTTCTATTCCGAACTTTATATACAACGGAATCATATAGCTTATCATAATAATTGATACAAAGCAGGCACCGGCCAGACCTGAATACATATCGCTTTGTGATATTGCCAGTCCGCGGATTTTAATGGATCCACATGCCATAGCATACATGATCACTCCTGTCACGATGCAATTCACCAATGCAAATGCATACTTTTCTAATACATATGTGTTTCTACTGATTGGAAGTGTAAACAAATAAGCCATTCCATTTTCATATTCGTCATAACTTAGTGTACTAACGGTAAACATAGTACACATGACCGTAATAAATATAACAGCAACTATAGGGTCTTTGTAAATAATGAGATATAATACCGCCATAAGAGCTGCCATTCCCAAAAAGGATTTTTGTCCCAACATGAGTTTGTAATCTTTGATCAACAATCCTTTCATTCTTGCTGCCCCCTTTTCATCATAATAATCACATCATCAATTTTTCCTTTTTCAATGGTGATATCCGGATAGTTTTCCTGATAATACTGCCGTTCATTTGTCAGGCAGCTATAACCATACTCTTCTTTCTTATGCGCCAAAATGTACGCCTTGTCAAGCGCCTCGTACTGGTCTGCCTTCACCTTTAAAAGTCCATACTGATCCAAAAGTTTGTCGGTCTCTTCATGCAAAAGAATCTTTCCTTCATCAATCATATAAATGTCATCACAGATTCCTTCCAGATTTGTGGAAATGTGTGAACTAATCAGAATAGAACGTCCCGGAGTTTCCATATATTCTCTTAAAATTTCCAGCATATCATCTCTTGCCATAACATCAAGTCCTGCGGTCGGTTCATCCAGAAGCAACACATCTGCGCCATGTGAAACTGCCGCTGCAATCTGTAATTTACGTTTCATTCCCGTTGAAAATTCCTTGATCTTTTTGTCTAATGGCAACTGGTATTTTTTGCACATTTCCAGGAAATCTTCTTTCTGAAACTTATGGTACATACTTTCAAGCATCGGAAGTATATCTTTCACACGTAAATATCCACTGAAACCAGAATCAGCCAGAACAACTCCAATCCACTCTTTATCCTGCACTGTAAAATCTTCTACATTTTTTCCCAGCATCTTTACAACACCTGCGTCTGGTCTGATCAGACCTAATGCTGCTTTAAACGCTGTACTTTTTCCTGCACCATTGGCTCCGATCAGTCCGGTAACATAACCTTCCGGTACTTCCAGGGTAAGATCCAGTTCAAAATCTTCATAGTGCTTTTTCACACCCTCAAATTTCAACATACTTATCAATCCTCCAAAACAATCTGAAACAACTCCAGTAATTCCTGATCCGTCATTCCACAGCTTTTGCCTTTTCGGATGGCCATCTCCAAATCAGCTTCCACTTCCTTTTTCTTCTCCTCCAGCATCAGCTCCTGATCTGCAAATGCTACGAAACTTCCTTTTCCATGAATCGTAATTACAAATCCTTCTTCTTCCAGAGCATCATATGCTTTTTTCACGGTCAGTGCACTGACCTTAAGTTCTTTAGCTAAAGTACGAACTGATGGGAGCGAGGTATCTGCCTTTAATACACCATGCATGATTTTTTCTTTTATCTGATCTCCAATCTGTTCATAGATTGGCTGCATGGATGAATGGTTTACTATGATATCCATAAAACTCCTCCTTCGTTATAAACAGTATAAAACAGTATATAACAGTTGTCAACTGTTATATACTGTTTTATACTGTTTTCTTCTCATTTTAATTTTTCGAAATATTAAAAACTCCTGGCACTGGATATCAATGTCAGGAGTTCTCTTATCCTAAATTATGTAATAATGCATGATGCATGCGGATTACTCTGTGCTTTGCACTCCCACAATCCGCTCTGGCATCATTACATTAATTTTCTGAACAGATTCTTCAGATCTTCAACGCTTGCGTCTTTCGGGTTACCCGGAGCACATGCATCTGCGTGTGCAGACTCAGCTAAGAAGTCAAGATCCTCTTCTTTTAACGCTTCCAGTTTTGTTGGGATTCCAACATCGATAGAAAGCTGCGAAACAGCGTCTACTGCTGCTTTTCTGTATTCTTCTACAGACATATCATCAACACCTTTGACACCCATAGCTCTTGCGATCTCTTTGTATTTCTCGCCTGTGCATTCAGCATTATACTCCATAACGATTGGAAGCATCATAGCACATGCAACACCATGTGGTGTGTCATAAACAGCTCCAAGTGTATGAGCCATAGAATGAGCAATTCCAAGACCTACGTTTGAGAATCCCATTCCTGCGATATACTGTCCAAGAGCCATTCCCTCACGACCCTCTTTCTCATTTGCAACTGCTCCTCTTAAGGATTTGGAAATAATCTCGATTGCTTTGATATGGAACATATCTGTCATCTCCCATGCAGCCTTTGTTGTATATCCTTCAATTGCATGTGTAAGAGCATCCATACCTGTATATGCAACCTGTTTAACCGGGAGTCCTGCAACAAGGTCAGGATCAACGATTGCAACATCTGGTGTGATGTTGAAGTCAGCCAGTGGATATTTCACACCAGTCTGATAGTTTGTGATAACTGAGAATGCTGTAACCTCTGTAGCTGTTCCTGAAGTTGTAGGAATTGCTGCAAATTTAGCTTTCTGTCTCAGTTCCGGGAAGCTGAATGGTGTGATCAGGTCTTCAAAGGAGATCTCCGGGTACTCATAGAATGCCCACATAGCTTTCGCTGCATCGATTGGTGATCCACCACCCATAGCAACGATCCAATCCGGCTCGAAAGCACGCATTGCTTCTGCACCTTTCATAACAGTCTCAACTGACGGATCTGGCTCAACACCTTCAAACAGCTGAACTTCCATTCCGCCTTCTTTCAGATAATTAACTGCTTTATCCAGGAATCCCTGACGTTTCATAGAACCGCCACCAACTACAAGAATGGCTTTCTTTCCTTTCAGGTTCTTCAGTTCTTCCAGACATCCTTTTCCATGATAAATGTCTCTTGGTAAGCAAAATCTACTCATAACAAATCTCTCCTTTTTTATGTAGTATTGTTATTTTTTTAACAGATATTATTATAACTCTGTATACGAAAAAAAGCAACCCTATTTTGGAAAATTTACATAACATTTTCCAAAATCAAGGTTACTTTCTAGTTACTTTACACAGTTTACTTAATATGTAGTAATATAGTTTCGTGTTGTTACTTCCGTTGCTTTTCCATTTTTATCGTTCACGAGAATTGCTGAAAAAGTTGTTTGTGAATTTTCTGGCATATCAATCGGGTCAGTATATTTCTCAGAGGATGCGGTTGGAGTTGAACCGTCCATCGTGTAGTATGCCGTATATCCATCCGGTACCGTAATCGTGATCTGAGTGGCTGTACTATATTGTCCGGTTGATGGAGAAACTGCCGGAGCGTCTACAAGTGGAAATTCAATGGAATATTTCGCACTGGAAACAGCACTTGGTATTCCCTTTTTATTAACAGCAATTGCACGGATCTCTGTGTCACCTTCGGACTGAAGCAAAACAGCTTCTTTGTATTCTGTACTTGACTCCGTCGGATCAGAACCATCTGTTGTATAATAAATCGTTCCGCCTGTAGCAGATGTTAATGTTACCTGCTGTACTTCATCATAGGTTCCTTCTTTCAAACTGAATTCAGGAGCAGATGAAACATAATCATTCATAGCAGATAATACATTCTTATCTTCACAATCCTGCAGGAGATCAGAAATCTTATTCGGCTGTTCTGTTTTCTCATAGAATTTTACTGCAGCTTTATAGAGATTTACATTCGACGGTTGTGTCTCCAGTGCGTTGAGATAGACGCTCTCTGCACTGTCCAGATCATCCTGGGCAACATAGATATTGGCAAGTCCGGTATAAGCCTCTGCCTTTGATTTATCCTTTATAATTGCTCTGTTAAAATAATTCTCTGCAGAAGTATAGTTACTATTTTGCAGTGCGGCATTCCCTTTTTTGATCATGCCTGTATAGGAATTCTGATATCCGATATAAATTCCGACACCAACCAGAAGAATGAGCAGGAAAAAAACCGTAAGTAATTTTTGGCGTTTTTTTCTGGCAGCTTCTTGTTTTTTGATCTGCTGCAGGCGTCTGCTTTCAGTAGATGTCCGGCGCAGATTCTCTGTTGACTGACGGGCATCCTGATAACGCTTTGCATCTGTTTTCTGACGTTGTCTTTGCGCTCTCTGGCGCCGTAGCTGCTCTCTTCGCTCTTCTCTTACTTTATCCAGTTCCGCCTGGCTTAAGACGCGTGTGGAATTAGGATTCGATCGTTGATTTTGCCGATTTCTGTTTTGTTGGTTTTGACTCATATTCTGTCTTCGGACTACATCTGCCTGGATCTGACGTGTAGCTCCGGCTACTGAGCCTTTCACTTCGCGTGCGAGTACGTCTTCCAGAGGGTTATAATCTGGTACAATCTGTACTTCAGCACCGCATACGGGACAAATCAACTGATCGTCTGGTATATTTGCTCCGCAATGTGTACACCTCATTTACAAGTTCCTCCTACTTACGAACTGTTTCAACACAATTATTCATCAGCATCGCAATTGTCATTGGACCAACACCGCCCGGTACCGGTGTGATTGCAGAAGAATGAGGTTCAACATCCGCAAAATCAACATCTCCGCAAAGATGGTTCGCTTCATCACGATGCATTCCTACATCGATGACAACAGCTCCCTCTTTGATATATTCAGATGTGATAAAACGCTCTTTTCCAATTGCAACAATCAGGATATCAGCTCGTTTTGCTACTTCTTTAAGATCTTTTGTTCGGGAATGTGCAACGGTTACAGTTCCATTTTCACGAAGCAAAAGGGCCGCCATTGGTTTACCGACGATATTGCTTCGTCCAATGATCACACATTCTTTCCCTTCGATCGAAATATTCGATCTTTTCAAAAGCTGAATGATTCCGGCCGGAGTACAGGATAAAAATCCTTTTTCTCCGATCCAGAGTCTTCCAACACTTACAGGATGGAATCCATCCACATCCTTATCCGGTGAAATCGTACGGATGATCTTATCTTCATCAATATGATCCGGTACCGGAAGCTGTACAAGAATTCCGTTTACGCTTTCATCTGCATTTAACTCTTCTACTAACTTGATCAGTTCTTCTTCCGAAGTTTCTTCCGGAAGTTCATATGATCTGGATTCTACCCCGATATAGGCGCATGCCTTTTTCTTGTTCCTGACATATACAGAAGAAGCCGGATCACTTCCCACCTGAATAACAGCAAGGCAAATATCAATGCCTTCTGCCTTAAACTGTTCTACTTCTTCTTTCAACTCATCTTTAATCTGCTGAGAGATTAATTTACCATCTATCAACTGTGCCATGTGTATCTCCTTAATTAATTATCTAACTCCATGAAAACAATTGGCATTGCCGGTCAAAAAATACTATGACCGGCAGCCAATCATAAAAAACTTTAGAAAAGTCCGGTGATCTTTCCGTCATCTGTAACGTCGATTCCGTTTGCAGCAGGAACTTTTGGAAGTCCAGGCATTGTCATAACAGCGCCCGTCAGTGCGACAACAAAACCGGCTCCTGCACTTACATATACCTCGCGGATATGAATATCAAAGTTTTCAGGTCTTCCAAGCTTTGTAGCGTCATCTGAAAGAGAATACTGATTCTTTGCCATACAGATTGGGAAAGAACCAAATCCCATAGATTCAATCTTGGCGAGCTGTTTCTCAGCTGCAGGTTCATATACAACATCATGTGCGCCGTAAATCTCCTGTGCGATTGTACGGATCTTGTCTTTCAGAGAAAGCTCATCATTATAAAGCGTATGGAAATCACTTTCTTTTGTCTCAAGTGTCTCAAGAACCTTCTGCGCAAGATCTACACCGCCTTCTCCGCCTTTCTCCCACACTTCTGAGAGGGCAAATTCGCATCCGCGTTCACGACAGAATTTTTCAATAAATGCATTTTCAGCATCCGTATCTGTTACAAATGAATTCAGTGTAACGATTACCGGTACACCGTATTTCTGAATATTTTCAATATGTTTCTCAAGATTTACAATACCTTTTGCAAGGGCATCCAGGTTCTCTTCTGCAAGGTCAGCCTTCGCAACGCCACCGTTATACTTTAATGCACGTACTGTTGCAACTAAAACTACTGCGTCTGGTTTCAGACCTGCCATACGGCATTTGATATCAAAGAATTTCTCAGCGCCAAGATCTGCACCAAATCCGGCTTCTGTGACAGTGATGTCACTTAACTTCAGAGCCATCTTTGTTGCACGTACACTATTGCAGCCATGTGCAATGTTTGCAAATGGACCGCCATGTACTAAAGCCGGTGTATGCTCAAGTGTCTGGATCAGGTTTGGCTTGATCGCATCTTTCAGAAGTGCAGCCATAGCACCTGTTGCCTGAAGATCATCTGCTGTAACAGGTTCTCCCTTGAAATTGTAAGCAACAATGATTCTTCCAAGTCTGCGTTTAAGATCAGCAAGATCATCTGCAAGACAGAGGATCGCCATGATCTCAGATGCCACTGTAATGACAAAATGATCTTCACGGACCATACCATCTGTTTTGCGTCCAAGTCCAACAACAATATTTCTGAGAACACGATCATTCATATCGACACAACGTTTCCATACAACCTGTCTTGGATCAATACCAAGTGTATTTCCCTGCTGGATATGATTATCAAGCATTGCTGCAAGAAGGTTGTTTGCTGAAGTGATCGCATGAAAATCTCCTGTAAAATGCAGGTTCAGATCTTCCATAGGAACGACCTGGGCATATCCGCCACCGGCTGCTCCACCTTTGATTCCGAAACATGGTCCGAGAGATGGCTCGCGAAGTGCGATCATTGCCTTTTTTCCAAGTTTTGCAAATGCCTGTCCGAGACCTACAGATGTTGTAGTCTTACCCTCTCCGGCCGGAGTAGGATTGATTGCTGTTACAAGTACAAGCTTTCCATCCTCGTTATCTTTGATTCTGTTCCAGAGTTCATCGGAAAGTTTTGCCTTATATTTTCCATAAAATTCAAGTTCATCTTCTGAAATACCGGCCTGTACCGCTACCTCTTTGATGTGTTTCATTTCTGCTTCCTGTGCAATCTGAATATCTGTTTTCATCTTTCCCTCTCCTTTGTATCACTTTTGGTGTTTTTAGATTTTACGAAGTCTGATTCTGCATATATTCTGCAAATTCTTCTTTTGTCATAAGCACTTTTCTTGGTTTTGTTCCTTCCTCCGGACCTACAACACCGGCTTCACATAGCTGATCCATAATTCTGGCAGCACGATTGAAACCAATCTTGAACATCCTCTGAAGCATACCAATCGATGCTTTTTCCTTGTCGATGATCAGATTCCCTGCATCTGCAAAATAGACATCCCTGCTGTTCTCGCTGTCCTGTTGTCCCGGAAGCATCCCCTGCCCCGGAAGATCTGCGCTGCTCGAAATCTGTTCTTCTAGTTCATTACTGTACGAGGTATTTCCGTTCTTGTCAATCAAATAATCAACAACTTTTTGAACTTCTTCGTCCGAGACGAAAGATCCCTGCACCCTGACAGGTTTTGGATATCCGGATGGATAAAAGAGCATGTCTCCCTTTCCCAGGAGCTTTTCGGCACCATTCATGTCGATAATTGTCCTTGAATCGACACCTGATGATACAGAAAAAGCAATTCGGGAAGGCATGTTTGCTTTGATCAATCCGGTAATAACATTTACAGATGGTCTCTGTGTTGCAAGAATCAAATGAAGTCCCGCTGCTCTGGCCAACTGTGCCAGACGACAGATAGCACCTTCTACTTCTCCCGGAGCAACCATCATAAGATCAGCAAGCTCGTCAATGATAATTACAATCTGAGGAAGCTTTTTCTGAATCTCCGGTCCGGTTTCCCCATGTTTGACCTTTTCATTAAAGCCCTTTAAATCACGTACATTGTACTGTGCAAAAAGTTTGTAACGCTTTTCCATCTCAGCAACTGCCCAGTTCAAAGCACCTGCCGCCTTCTTCATATCTGTGACAACCGGAATCATCAGATGTGGAATTCCGTTATATACACTTAGTTCCACAACTTTTGGATCGACAAGGATCAGTTTAACATCATCAGGATCTGCCTTATAAATAACACTCATGATCAGAGTGTTGATGCAGACAGATTTACCGGATCCCGTTGCACCTGCAACAAGAAGATGCGGCATCTTGGCAATGTCAGTCACAACAACCTTTCCGGCAATATCTTTACCAACTGCAAATGAAATTGGCGATTTACTGTTTTTGAACTCTTTTGACTCCAGCAGATCTCCCAGCATAACCGCTGTATTTTCACTGTTCGGAACTTCGATACCGACCGCGGCTTTACCAGGGATTGGAGCTTCAATTCTCAGATCTGCAACTGCAAGATTTAGCTTGATATCATCTGCAAGTCCAACAATCCGGCTTACTTTTACGCCCTGTTCCGGTTGAAGTTCATATCTTGTAACAGATGGACCACAGCTTGCGTTTGTTACATGTACTCCAACTCCAAAATTCTGTAGTGTCTGTTCCAGTTTTAAAGCCGTGGCACGAAGGTGTTCATCCGAATCACCGCCGCCTTTCTTCCCCTTCTTTAACAGATTCAGCGGAGGTGTATGATAAACCGGCCGTGGTTTTTGCTCCTGTTCCCGTATGGTCTGTTCTACACTGGCAGTCTCTGCGGCAACCGCCTGCGCGTCTTTTTTGCTGCTTTTTCTGGAATGCTCCTGTTTTATCTCCGGGCTATTTTCAATCATAGGATCCGCAGCCGGATCATGTTCAGAACTCATCTCGTTTTCTTGTCGGGAAGCGGGTGTCTGTACCGGTTCAAGATGCAGTGCATCGTCAAATGGAATCTCTTCCTGTACATCCATTGCCGGTTCTGCTCTGTTAATGACAAAATGATCTTCAAAGGAATCCGTCAGATCTTTTGAATCCGGCTCTTTCTCCGGGACAAGTTCTGTCATTTCAGGTGATTTTGGAGTCCGCCCAAAGCCACCAACAGGTGATTCTTCCTCTGAAAGAAGCGTTGTGGCGAACGTAATACCTGATGCTTTAAGGTCTGTCCGCTTTGTGCGTTTCTTTTTCTCACTTGGAGAAGATGCATCTGCCTGTAAAGTTTCTACTTTTTCTCTTTGCTTCAACGCAAGTGCCTCTTTGCGGGCATCCCGCTCCAGTGTACGGATCTCAGCAGTTTCCTGATGTTTCCGTTTCACTTCCTGGTAAGCTTTCTTTCCATGTCTTCCAAGTGGAGCTAATAAAGAACGTTCTGTTACCAGAATGATACAAATGATTGAGAAAATGATCAAAATAACATAAGTACCTGCTTCTCCAATCAGTGGACATAAAATGCTGATCAGAATTCCGCCAAGTAATCCACCCGCATTTTTATCAGCACTGGAATCTTTGTAGTAAGATAAAACAGATGTCCCGGCAGTATATGGATGAAACATCAATTCTAAAATTCCACAAAGGAGAATGACCAGAACAATTGCGGCACCTACTTTTATGTAAGCATGAGGATTTCCTTTATTGGAAATATAAAAAGCAACTGCCCCGAAAAATACAAATGGAAATAAATATGCCATTGCTCCTACAAGTCCAAATCCTACAGAAGAAATTGCTCCTCCCGCTATGCCACCCATATCAAAATTACTCAGGATAAGAAGGATGCAGATGGCAAGGGAACCCAATAGAAGGATCTCTGAACGGATTTCCTGACTTTGTGCTGTATTTATATGATTTGAAGTTCTTTTTGTCTTACTGCCAGAACTTTTCTTTGTGGAGGCAGAAGCTTTTTTTGCTGTCGATGTTTTCTTAGTTGTTGCATTTTTTGCTGCTTTCGCTGTGTTGTTCGTAGAACTTTTTTTCGTATTTGTAGATTTTGCAGCCATCTGATTCCCCCTTAATTATTATACCATTGTACTGATTCAATCAAACGATAGATTGAATACATACTATTTCAAGTATAACATCAATTAAAATTCATGTCATTACAAAATTTCTTTGATCAGATGCCATTTTTTTGTTCTATATTTACATTTCCGAAGGTTTTTCCCGTTTTTCATCAATCAATTCATAGAGTTTTTTAAATGCCTGGTGAATGCCTCCGACTTCGTCGATAATTCCTTCTCTTACAGCTTCTTCTCCTTCTAACAGTGTTCCTACATCTTTTACAAGCTGCGTAGGGTTCAACATCAGATCAACAAGACGTTTTTCTGTGATTTTAGAGTGTGTAGCAATAAATCTGGCAATTCTATCCTGTGTACGTTCCATATTTCTCAGACTCTGTGTCACACCGATAAAAGTACCGTTTGAACGAACCGGATGAACAACCATGGTTCCTGTCGGTACAATAAAGGAATAATCTGCCGAAACAGCAAGAGGACCTCCAATAGAATGACTTCCACCAAGAACAAGAGAAACGGTTGGTTTTCCCAAAGAAGCTATCATCTCCGCAATTGCAAGTCCAGCTTCCACATCTCCACCCAGTGTATTTAATAAAATGAGAACCCCCTCTACTTCATCGCTTTCTTCAGCTTCAGCCAGTTGTGGAAGTAAATGTTCGTACTTTGTTGCTTTTGTATTATTTGATACTGTTTCATGTCCTTCAATTTCACCTATAATTGTCAGAAGACGAATTTTGTAATTCTTTTTATTTTCATTTAACATTAACGCACCAAATTCTTTGATTTCATCTGATTTTTGCTTTTTTTCCTCGCTCATATAAATATGCCTCCTGTTGAAAGTAAATAAATACTATTACTAGCATGCACAGAATACGGGGGAAATATGTATTGTATCCAATTCTGCATATCAATCTCCACGATTTAGGCAAAAGAGCTAACTACTGTTTAAAACCTACAATTCGGATACAAAAAACAGGAGGTATGGATACAAAATCATGGGAATCCATACCTCCTGAATCATATGTTATTTATATTAATCTTCCAGTGCCTGTTCTACATCGGCAATCAGATCTTCAATATTCTCAATTCCAAGACTGAAACGAATCAGATCTGGCTGTACACCTGCTTCCAACAATTCCTGCTCATTCATCTGTCTATGTGTATGACTTGCAGGATGAAGTACGCAGCTTCTTGCGTCTGCTACATGAGTTACAATCGCAACCAGTTTCAGTTTGTCCATCATCTTTACTGCTGCTTCTCTTCCACCTTTTAATCCAAAAGTGATAACACCACATGTTCCATCCGGCATATATTTCTGAACGAGGTCATAATCTTTACTTCCTGGAAGTGACGGACAGTTAACCCATGCTACTTTCTCATGTCCCTGGAGATACTGAGCCATCTTTAATGCATTTTCACAATGTCTTGGCATTCTCAAATGAAGACTCTCGAGTCCAAGGTTCAGAAGAAATGCATTCTGTGGAGACTGGATCGATCCAAGATCTCTCATCAGCTGTGATGTTGCTTTTGTTATATAAGCAGCTTTGCCAAACTTTTCTGTGTATACAATTCCGTGATAAGTCTCATCCGGTGTTGTAAGTCCGGCAAACTTGTCTCCGTAAGCAGCCCAGTCAAAGTTACCGCTATCAACGATTGCACCGCCAACACAGGCTGCATGTCCATCCATGTATTTTGTAGTTGAATGAGTAACAATATCTGCACCCCATTCAAAAGGACGACAGTTGATCGGTGTTGCAAATGTATTATCTACGATTAACGGAACATGATGTGCATGTGCAGCTTTTGCAAATTTCTCAAAATCAAAAACAGTCAATGCCGGATTGGCAATCGTCTCTCCAAAAACAGCTTTCGTATTCTCCTGAAATGCCGCATTCAGTTCTTCCTCTGTGCAGTCTGGGTCTACGAAAGTTGCTTTCACACCCATTTTACGGATTGTGTGAGCAAACAGATTGTATGTACCGCCATACAAGGCAGACGCACATACGATATGATCACCTTCTTCAGCAATATTCATAATCGCATAAAAGTTTGCTGCCTGTCCGGAAGAAGTCAGCATTGCTGCTACTCCCCCCTCCATATCACAGATCTTTGCTGCTACTGCATCATTCGTCGGATTCTGAAGTCTTGTATAAAAATATCCGGACTCTTCAAGATCAAAAAGTCTTCCCATCTGATCACTGCTGGTGTAACGGAATGTTGTGCTTTGTACGATCGGGAGCACACGTGGTTCACCGTTTCCCGGATTGTAACCGGACTGTACACATTTAGTTTCCATCTTGTAATTACTCATCATTGTCCCCCATTTCTTATAACTGATTATTCGTTCCAGTTATGGTATACGTCCTGAACATCATCATCTTCATCAAGAAGATCAAGTGTTTTCTGGATGTTTTTAATATCTTCTTCTTTTGTAAGATCAACATATGTCTGTGGAATCATTGTAACTTCAGCAGAAACCATAGGGATTCCGGCTTCTTCCATCTTCAGACGAACATCACTGAAGTCTTCCGGTGCTGTTAATACTTCGTAGCTGTCTTCTTCTTCGTTAAAGTCTTCAGCACCTGCATCAAGTACAGTCATCATAAGATCATCAGAGTCCATATCGCACTCTTCTTTATCAATAATGATCTGTCCTTTTTCATCGAACATGAATGATACACATCCAGGTGTTCCTACGTTTCCGCTTCCCTTTGTAAATGCATTTCTTACATTGGAAGCTGTACGGTTCTTGTTATCTGTAAGAGTCTTAACGATAATAGCGGTTCCGTTCGGTCCATATCCTTCATATGTAATACGCTCATAGTTATCAGCAGTTCCTTCTCCGGCAGCTTTTTTGATATTTCTCTCGATTGTATCATTCGGCATGTTGTTTGCTTTTGCTTTTGTAATAACATCACGAAGTCTGCTGTTGTTTGTCGGATCAGCACTTCCACCTTCCTTAACAGCAATTGCAAGTTCACGTCCGATCTTTGTAAAAATCTTTCCTTTCGCTGCATCATTCTTTTCTTTCTTATGCTTGATATTCGCAAATTTAGAATGTCCTGACATATTCTGATTCTCCTTTTCTATTGTATCAATGTATTTTATATAAATTCACTTGCATTTACAGATACACACTAAGCTCTGTAAAGCACTATCCTTATGATTTTACCACGCTTTTTTTGTTCTGTAAAGAATTTGGTTGGATTTATGTAGTAAGATCCAGACTGATTCTTATTGCTTGGTCAATTTTTTTCATTCGTTCCTGATCGATATGACAGACATATTCTCTCAGTCTTTTCTTGTCAATTGTACGGATCTGTTCCAGCAGAATGACTGAATTTTTCATAATATTATAATCATTTGTACAGATTTCAATATGTGTCGGCAATTTTGCCTTATTCATCTTCGACGTAATTGCGGCACAGATGATGGTTGGACTATGTCTGTTGCCTATGTTATTCTGTATTATAAGTACCGGCCGGATTCCACCTTGTTCGGAACCAACGACAGGACTAAGATCTGCGTAATAAATGTCGCCCCGCTTAATTATCAATTCATTCACACTCCGATATTCCAGTTACTTTTCGTATTTGTTCTCTGATTCTTCTCAGAACCTTTTGTTTTTTTCTAAGAACATACTAAAGTATCTCCGGTTTTATCGGATGTATGCATGTCAACCGGATTCTTTCAATTATTCCGGTTATTCGAAATAATCAATCTGTTTTACGATCGTACCGTTTTTATAATACTCTCTCGGAACACGCTTGCTCAGATCACAGACAAATTCATAATTGAATCTTCCACTCAGATCAGAAAGATCTTCTACACGGATAATGGCGTCCTCGTCTTTTCCGACCAGAGTAACCGGATCCATGAATTTTGCTTCCGGAATCTCTGTTACATCTACCATAAACTGATCCATGCAGACTCTTCCTACAATGTCTGCACGTTTTCCATGGATAAGAACATAGCCTTTATTTGAAAGGGAACGCGGATATCCGTCACCGTATCCGACAGGAATCGTAGCGATCCGCATCTTCTTTGGCGCGACGAAAGTTCCACCGTAACTGATGGAAGTTCCTTTTTCCACATCCTTTACAAAGCTGATATGGCTGATTAATTCCAGTGCCGGTTTCAGGTCAACAGCATCTTTTTTCACTTCATCTGACGGATACATTCCATAAATAGAGATTCCGGCTCTGGCAAGATCATGCTTCATATCTGGAAAATCAATAATTCCGGCACTGTTATCACAATCATAATAGGAGATCTGGACTCCATTTTTTTCTAACTGCTCTTTCATCCAGAGGAATTTTTCATGTTGGGCAAATGTATAAGACTTGTCAAATTCATCTGCCTTTGCAAAGTGTGTGAACATTCCTTCCATTTTAATATTAGGAAGTTTGCTGATTCTGGAAATTGTCTCAACACTCTCTTTGCTTACTTTGAATCCAATTCGTCCCATTCCTGTATCGATTTTTATGTGAAGAAATGCGGTCTTTCCTGACCTTACGGCAGCATCAGCCATTCCCTTGGCCATCTCTTCTGTATAAACTGCTGCACGGATTTCTTTTTCAACCATTTCTTCATACTCATCAGGAAAAACACAGCCAAGAATCAAGATTGGTTTCTTGATTCCATGTGCTCTTAAAGTTCTTGCTTCTCCCATGCATGCTACAGCGTAGCCCCAGATATAAGGCGTTTCCTCAAACATTTCCGCAAGAGGAACTGCTCCGTGTCCGTATGCATCCGTCTTGATAACAGCTATTAAACGTCCCTCCTGACCAATGCGATTTTTCATCTGTTCCATATTATATGCAATTGCGTCCAGATTGATCCGGGCACATACTCTGTTATACTGTTTCATAATTTATCTGCACTCCTTTGCATTCTTCATTGCATCGGCCATACCCTGAATCAGGTCTCTGGCTAATACGCTGTAACTTCCTTTGCTCTTTTTCGCTTCATCTCCACCACAGGCATGTAGGAAAACTCCCACAGTAGTGGCTTCAAATGGTGCCATATGCTGTGCAAGAAGTCCTGCAATCGTTCCGGCGAGAACGTCTCCGGAACCACCTTTTGCCATAGAGTTATTACCAGCGAGATTTACAAATTTCTGCCGATTTGTCTGTGCGACAACAGTACGACTGTCTTTTAACACACAGATTATGGATGATTTTGTATCCGGTCCGGATTGTTTTATGATCTGATCAAGTGCCTGGAAGCGATCTTCCATGATCATATCAATACTCCATCCGGTCAGCCTTGACATTTCTTTCATATGTGGAGTTAAAATCACAGGTGCACAACATTGATTTAATAACTCTATATTCCTGCTCAGTAAATTAAGTCCATCGGCATCTATGACACATGGACAAGATACATTTTTCAATACATTTTTCAATATCTTTTCGGAAATCTGTCCCATTCCAAGTCCACAGCCAATACAAACCACATCAGCCCAGTCAAGAAGATGAGACAATTGACTGTCATCATAAGAATCATAGCAGGATATGATTGCCTCCGGAAGAAGTTCCTGCAGTGCCAGACGGTTTTCACTTGCTGTATAAATCTGTACTAGACCGGCACCAACTGTATAGGCAGCACAGGCAGAAAGAAATGCAGCACCAGCCATCCCGGGACTTCCGGTGATCATAAGAACTTTTCCATAACTTCCCTTGTGCGAATTCATCATTCTCGAAGGAAGAAGTTTTCCAAGATCATTTTTGTCAAAGGTATAACAAACATCCAGGCAATTCGAAAAATATTTCGGATCAATTCCAATCGCAACCGGAATGCTCTCTCCTGCATACGACTTGCCAGGGAAAAGCTCACAGCCTAATTTTACACATGCCATACATACTGTAAGGTCGGCTCGAAATGCTGTCCCAAGAATCTTTCCTGTTGCAGCACAGATCCCGGATGGAATATCAACAGCAACTTTTTCTACATCCTGAAGATTCATCCAGTCGATCACATCTTTATAATGTCCTGTGATTTCACGGCAGAGTCCAACACCAAATACAGCATCAATTATTACAGTATATTCTTCATCCGGGAATTCTGTGAATACAGAAATCCCAATATTTTCTACAATCTGTTTCTGACATCGACATTCTTCACTTAAAGAAGCTTCTTTCCCTGCAAATAGTATATCTGCATGCTTTCCCTGTTCGGTTAAGAGCCTTGCTACTGCAAATCCGTCTCCACCATTGTTGCCGCTTCCACAAACAATCAGACTTTTTTCTGTGGAAATATTTTTCTTATGCATTGTCTCGACAATCTGAAGTGCTGCACGTTCCATAAGTACAAGGGATGGAATCCCAATTTCATGAATTGTGTGTGCATCAGCTTCACTCATCTGCTTCCCATTTGGAAGATATCTCATGCTTATCGCCTGACCTTTCTATCATTATTAATTCCTTTTAACATGAACAGATGCTGCGAAACCTCCTTTTGTCAGTTGGTCCCACAGCATCCTTGCAGCTTTGCTAGATTCTATTCTTTATCTTGCTGACAAAGGTTGTAAGATAACTTCATCAGTGTGTCAGATAAATGTACGTTCTCGACGACCACATCCTTTGGAAGGGAAAGGTCTGTATGTGCAAAATTCCAGATTCCCTTCACACCGTTATCTACCAGAATATCAGCCACTTCAATTGCTTTTGATTTTGGAAGTGTCAGTGCAGCAATTTCAATGTCATTATTCTTAAGAAAATCTTCCAGTTCATCAACCATACGCACAGGAATCCCCCTGATCGTTACGCCTTCCAGTCGAGGATTCACATCGAAAAGACTTTTCAGAATAAATCCGCTTCTTTCGAAGGAAGCATAGTTTGCCAGTGCCTGTCCTAAATTACCGGCACCAATGATAATAAAATTATGACTTCTATCCAATCCTAAGATCTTTCCAATCTCTGTATAAAGATATTTCACATTGTATCCGTATCCCTGCTGGCCGAATCCACCGAAATTATTCAGATCCTGACGTATCTGTGAAGCCGTTACATGCATCTTCTTGCTCAGGTC
>OGRN01001824.1_pt1 | contig 17474 bp, 17 predicted proteins | sample 1553401 | NCBI WGS metagenome assembly OGRN01 (sample SAMEA2580096, study PRJEB22360) | human gut metagenome | biome: human gut; feature: human-associated habitat; material: faeces | place: Denmark | collected 2008/2010 | reverse complement strand
CCTCTCGCAAGAGCCCTCTCCGCATCCGATCAGAAAGGCCGATCATGAGATACAAGACGCCCGCGGCGCACGGGATGGCCGTCAAAGAGGCGGCCAAGAAATCGCCGCTAGACGCCAACCGCGCCATCGCCGGCTTCTACCTCCACCGGCTGCTGTGCCGCGTCTTCAGCGACCCGGATTCGCCCTTTGTCCTGAAGGGCGGTCAGAGCGTGCTTGCCCGAACCGTCGACGCGCGTGCCACGAGGGACATCGACCTGCTCGCGCGCGAGACCAGCGTCGAAGCCGCCGTGGCAGATCTGCGAAGGCTCGCCGGCATCGGCATCGACGACTTCATCAGCTTCTCCTTCGACAAAGCGGAGCCCATCAAGGCAGACGGCGAGCACCGCAGCGGGATGAAGGTCTGGTTCACCCCCTCTCTCGGTGGCAAGTCCCTGCAAGCCGCGTCCGTCGACCTCGTGGTCGACGAGATCGACGACGTGGCGCCCGACATGGCTACACGCTGCGCATGCGCCGCGGCCGCGTGCTCATCGAGGGTTGCTGCGCGAAATGCGGAGCCGAGGTCGCCAGGCTGTGCGATTAGCCGTCCACGGAATCCTGCCGGGGATAGGCGGCTGCCGGATGAGCGGCGCTCCCGGGAACCGAAACGCCCCCAACCGTTGGGCCAATCCCTCTAACGAGAAAGTCCGTCATTATCGCAACTTGCCAATCCCTCCTACCTGAACAGCTCGTCGTGACCGCCAGTGCGCTCGAAGAAGGCGACCTCGTCGTTGGCCGACCATATCACCAGCCAATCGCCGGAGTTCGCCACGTGGCACTCGTTCCTCCCGGCCCAACTACCGCTCAGGCGGTGCATGTTGTGGCGGCGCTTGAGAGTCTCCAGCGACTCGGGGGTGTTCTCCAGCACCAGGTCGATGAGCTTCTGCAGCTCAGCTAAATCCCAATTGCGCCGCTTCGCCTTCTTTTTGAGGTCGCGAGAGAATGCAGCGGAGAAATCCGCCGTGAGCCTGCTCATTAGGCCATCGCTGCCGCGATGAGATCGGCTGCGTTGTCAAAGCGGCCTTTCTCGCCAGAGGACAGGAAGGCGTCGCCCTCGCGGATAGCCTCGAGGCTCTCGATGCTGGGCTCGTCGGGGGCGAAGGTCAGGGGGATGCGGCGCGTGTTCACCATCTGCTTGTAAAACGCGCGCGTGACCGATGAGAGGTCAAGGCCGTAGTAATCGGCCACCTCGGAAGCGCCGCGCTTCAATTCGTCATCAATGCGTATTGTCAAAGTAGAGCTAGACATGATACTCCTATCGACGTATGTGCAGATATATTATACTGCACATACGTTAGCTCCTCAAGCAAGGCTAATCAATCCATTAGTTGCGAAATCGCACCTATAGGCAGGAGGCGCCGGCGTTTGCCCACCCCTTCCCCACCGAAGGGCCGAGGGCCAGTCGAGCCTTATCGGCCTCTCGGGCCTCTTCCTCCCTGAGCAGTGAAAGCAGCAACCTGGCTTGACCCTCGCCCTGTCGCGGACGGCCATCTGGCAGACGCGGCCGCACTCGCCGCGCCATCATACGAGCTTGCGGCTTATGGCCCGCACGCCGGTGGGCTTCAAGCGCTTGCTCATGCGCGAGCGCCGACCAGCACTGACCGAATCGGAGCACGTATCAAGATGCGCAACTTCCGTCGCACGCGAACCCCGCTCGCAACTTCTGGGCGGTTTCGCAGGCCAAATCGGCCCGAAACGCCGCGCGGCGCCGGCGTTTTCCCAGGTCGGCGGAGCCGACGGCGAACGACCCCCGCCGAAAACCGCACAGAAGTCCAGACCCATGGCGAAATCGGCGCCCATTTCCTGCGAAACCGCCCAGAAGTCGCGGGGGCGCGACCGCGGGCAAGGCCGCAGCAACCGTAGCGCCAGCGCGGGCGCAACCCGAAGCATCGCGGGGCACACCCGCAGGCGAAGCCGATGAGCATGCCGGCATGCTCATCGGCTCAATATGCGCATATAGCCAAACGAATGCTTGCACCGGATGCACCGCAAACCATCGCACGAAAGCGCTCATGGAGAGCGGCAAGCCACCTGTACGGACTCGGCTTGCTCACCTTGCGCAGCGGGCGCCGCTCGCCGATGTCCATGCCCGATGCCGGGCAGCGCTCTATGCGCCCGGCCCACATGTCGCGCCTGGCGGCGTCGCCGTTGGCAGACATCGCAAACCTCCGGACCGAAAGCGTTTGCGACAATCATCGGGCAACGAATCGAAATCGCAGCCAGAGGCTTCACGGAAGCGATACCGTCAACGGCTTCTTTCTCACAAGCAGATCTGTCGTCATTACTTGTCACGGGAAGAAGAACGGTTTTGAAGAACCCACGGTCCAACCCGGCGATTTGCCATGTTCGCACACAGTCAAGAGCGAATAACTTGAACATCGCTGCTTTTGCAATTTCATTCAGATGGGCATTCGCGCTAAGCGTCTCGCCGTTCTCGAAAGACACGGCTAAAGAGCAGTCGTCCCAATCCTCTCCAAGAGACGCACCGACGCCCCGATCGTCATGCTAGCCGACGCACGTGATCAGGTTGCGCTCGCGGTGCCGTTGCGGCTGTTGGCGCCTCCCGCGCACAGCTGGTCCGCCTCGGCGTCCATGATCGCGTTCACGACGTCCTCGGCGATGCGCCTCATGAGCTCCCTCAGGTTCACCGACCCGTCCTCGAACCTCGGCATCGCCGGCTGCTCCCGCATGCTTTCTGCTAGACTCTCCGTTGCGGTCTTCGTCCTTTCCAAGAATCCGCTATGTCGCAATTCCAGATTCTAGGGCGAAGACCGCTACCCTTCAAAGCCATCCCGATTCGCTTCGCTTACACCAACTTTCCCGACACGATCGTACCGCCGGATCAACCGCGAGCTCAGGCGCGACGGCATCGTCGTCGGCGAGAAGCGGGTGCTCTCCGTCATGCGCAAGCTGGGGCTGCAGATGAAGTGGAACGCGTTCAAGCGCATCGAGCTCCGCTACAACAGGCGGAGGAGACACTTAGCGATCGGCTAAACACCCCGTGCGACCTAAAGCAAGACGTTGCCTGAAGAGACTCTTTCCGTCCAAGAAACCTTGACCACCCCAAGGGCGGACTGCATAGTCGGCACAAAGAAACACGTATCCCTTTATCCTCAGGTAAGTCGAGAATGCCGCACGACGGCGTTATTCATGCAACGCACCCCCATCCTTTCCGATTTCCCCCAGACGGCAATCAAAGGTCGGCTGCCTCCCTAATCAAGTATTCCCGAAAATGACTGCGAGAAAAATGCTCGACAACCTCTGATTCTGTTAGCCCGATTTTGCGCATAATGGCCGCATGGCAAAGAATGATGACGCCTTGCGTATGATAAAACAAGCGCGAATGGTCAATGCTCATCGATGCTGGGTTTCTATGGGTGATATCGTTTCTCATCTGCACGTGTCTTTGAATAAACGCTTTTTTATCAGGAAACACCTGCGCCGCAAAAGACCCAATGAAATCATACAAATCGCCGAGCAACTTTCGCTGCCCAAGCTTGTTGCTATTATGGCCAAAGAGCCTGTTGCACGCCCACTGCCGAACTCTATTATCCTGTATGGAGTTTCTGACGATCTCCTTCATGCGGTCGAATTCTTCGTCAGAAAACGCTTTAACGCTTCTGCCCTCCACGGATAGCGACTCTAACGTTTGAGAAGCTGCAAGAAATTGCAAATCCATATAGGTATCGCTTTTACGCGTGGAGAGCGGCACCAAGACATTGCATGCAGCAGTCAGCTCCTCGCTGGCATCAAGCCATTTTCCAAGCACTGAATCAACCTTGTCTCCAACGGAAATCAAAGGAATAGGCATGTGCATATAATCATCTTGGCCCGGAACCTTATCATTGCAAATATATCTGCAATGATAATCAATACTGATGCCCTGCTTGTTAATGAGCGTTACAGACTCGACACCTGCATACCAACCGCAGCAAAATGAAGCGAATGATTGCACTTTATGAAGCTTGAAAAGGGCTTCGTCAAGGGTAACGGCGCTAGAGAAGCAGATTGCAGCGATCGCCTTATTTCGAAATACCGTTTCAGACAACTTTTTAGGCCCTCTAATCGAACAAAAGCGCAGCTCAATCGAATACGAATCACCTGAATAGAGCTTTTCCGATTCTTGGTTTTCAGCTGAAAGGACAGCGCTGCTCCGAAGGAAGGCATAATCCTTGTCATATTGAGTGATCTCTTCTACCATATTGCGGCCCGACCATTCCAGCAGGCCAGTTAGCTCAAATCGAATTTCCGAAATGGGCGCTTCGGGATCAAACATCGATTTCGAGCGCATAAGCCAATTACCGCGAATCATTTGCTTTCCAGCGCCACGAGAGGGGTATTCGGCACTGCGCACGCTGCAGTCAGAGAGAACGATATAGTCGCACTTGCGACTGATGCCAAACAAGAAATCGGCCGTTTCGCTTTGCTGGACGATGCAATCGCGCTTGCCAAGAAGCATCCCATAAGGAACGTTGATTTGAGCGCCATTCGTATTATCAAATGAGGCTATCGCCACAGTCGAACCCTGTTCCGCTTCCTTCCAGCCACTACCCCAAGTTGCCGCCTCGTACGTCACTTCGTTCAATGTCCATCTCCCGCCTACACCGTTACAACGCGCTCTCGAAGACAATGATTAATGGGTTGGTAGCGTGCAGTTCATTGCGCACCCTAAAACCCAAACGCATCTATAATAGAAAAAAGACATGGCGCGCACCATCGGGATGATTTGAACATCGAGCTCAATCACGCCATGAGGCGAACCATGTCCAAGACGTCCAAGCCAATCGCCATCATTCGACGAGCAGGCCATGAAAAGCGAATTGCACGAGCTGGTCAGGAAACCATCGAAGAGACCATCATCGAAACGTACCTCACCGACGCCTCCACTCGGCACATCGAGGACTTCACGGAACCCAAGGGGTAGCCATATCGGCGGCCAGCCGAAAGTGCGCAAACTATCCCCGTACCCTCAATCCTCAGTTGCCCTGGTTGCCAGGTTTGCAATAGACAGTTCCACGGCCGCGTTTTTTCACGGACAGCCGACCCTCGTCAACCATTCCCGCAAGGTAGCGCCTGACCGTCCTTTCGCCGACGGTCGCGACCTCGGCCGCTATCTCAGACGCGGGCACCTCACCGTATCTCGCTACCAGTGCCGCCGCGGCCTTTTCCACCTCCGCCGCGGTCCTATCGCGCTTGCGCACCAAGACGGCGCCGGCGGCCTTGCCGGACCCCGCATCCGCTGCGGAAAGCGGCGTTGGAACGAATGCCTGGAACGAGTCGCCGTCCGACATCCTGGGGAAGCGGCCGGTGTAGAGACGCGAGCACCTGTATAGGTTTCGAACGCCGCTGCCAAGCTCCTCGGAGCGGCCCATCTGCGTGAAGAAGTTCGCGACGACGGGGTTTTTGGGCGTCGGATCCAGGTTCTCCGGCGTCACCGGCCCAGCATATAGGGCGCGGCTAGCATTATGGGTATGAATACCGTCGGCGTCGATGATGATGCGCGCGATATGCGGGCTCGTGTACTCGCGATGGATGAGCGTGTTGGCAACGAGTTCGCGGATGATGATGTCGCGGACGCTTATGCGGTTGCCGCCATCGTCTAGCGAGAACGCATCCGGCATCCACTTCCTGCAGAAGTCCGAGATCTCTCCGTAGGCCTTCACGAGATTGCTCTTGCAGACGAACCGGTCATCGTAGCGCCCGTTGCCGCTGCGTTGCAATACTACGTCGGTGCGATACACCGGTGCCACATCCAGAATGGTCTCTTGCTTGCCAAGCAGCATCACCGCAGCGAGGTTGAATCCGTACTCGCCCGTGGCGGGGTCGCGGGACCAGAGCCTGGAGCTCTTCAGCAGTTCACCGTCGTCCATAGAGAGCCAAGGATGATCGGCACGCGCCGCCCTGACCTCGCGACGGACATCGGACAGGAGCTTAAGGTCCAAGTCGGTCTCGGTAACCCAAGGGTAGACCGTCTTCTCCGTGTAGAAGCTCTGTTTCCTGATGATCATCGCTGCGTGTTGGGCCTCGGTCTTCACTTTGACGTCGACATCGGCTGCCCTGTCGTAAATCGTCCCCTTGAAGGAGTAGAGCGCAGGCCCCATGGGAACCCAGACTCTGATGACGGTCTTGCCACCATCTCCCTCAAGCCTTTCGAATTCCAGTGCAGGGGCCACATTGAACATGCTAGGGTCGTTCGCGACGTTAACGATGTTGCGCTCGATAGATGCAACCGCTTTGGGGCCCACACCCGAAACAGTGCCGTCATCGAGCACGCCCAGCAGTATGGACCCTCCCTGCCTGTTCGCAAAGGAGCAAATCGTCTCGTAGACGTCCCTCTCAACCTTGCCGCCGCAGCGCTTAAACTCGAGGTTCATCCCCTCGCCAGCCCTGACATAGCTCTCCAACTTCGCGTCCATGAGGCCTCACTTGAGTTTTCGTGACATTTTTTTCGTGACATTTTAACGTTTTGGCCAGATTTTGGCCAGATTATGTCCGGCAAAATGTCACGAAAAAATATCGCCCATACCCGATAGCACCGAGCAAGCTGCGAAACCAGCCACAGCTCATCTAGCCCAACAGATGCCGAATCGCATTCGCAATGTCTGCGACTAGCGCCGGCAGAACCGGAACGCACGTTTAGATGCGTAACCCTCAACACAAGCAATCCCCGCTTGCAACTTCTGAGCGGTTTCGCAGGCCGGATCGGCCCGAAACGCCGTACAGCGCAGACGTTTCCCCAGGTCGGAGAAGCCGACAGCGAACGACCTCCGCCGAAAACCGCACAAAAGCCCAGGACCCACGGCAAAATCAGCACCCGTTTCCTGCGAAACCGTCCAGAACCCGCGGGGGCGCGCCCGCGGGCGAAGCCGCGGCAGCCGTCAGCGCCGACGCGGGCGCAACCCGCGGCATCGCGGCGAACACCCCTCCGTCCCCTGTTCGCCTGGGACAACGCGCTCGCGGAATCCTTCTTCAAGACGCTCAAGCGCGAGCTGGTGAACGGCAAGGGCTGCAAGACGAGGGAGGGGGCGAAGCAGGCCGTGTTCAAATACATCGAGCTCTGCTGCAACACGCGGAAGGTGCACTCATCGATCGGCTATAACGCCCCGTGCGACCCAAAGCGAGATGCTGCCTGAAGAAGCTTATTTTTCGTCCAAGAAACCTTGACCAGTCCAAATCGCCTAATCCGAAACGATCCAGGATCTTCACCGCAGTCCCATATGTTCATTTTTAAGTTACCACCCTCAGACTCATGTATCGGGAAGGCAGGCTTGCACCGATGCACCACAGCGATTATCTCGAGAGCAACGCATGAAGTTCGGGACCGCCCCCTGCTTACCTTACCGGCACCCCCCCATTCGCGCTCTCAATATGGGCCCGACTCAGCGATTAAAAGCATGTGCTGCTTTACGTCTCCTAATACCATCGATACGCATTGTTTCCAGAAAACCGGTCGTCGCCTTCCAGAGTAATCCAGGGCGCGACAATGTCGTACGTTCTCCTGAACCTCCGACTTTCCGGAACGCGATCAAAGGCATAAACAAATACCTTCTTCGGAAGAGGTACGGTAAGATTGTTCAATTTGCCCATTTTGGATTCCCATACCAGAGATATGCCACAACATTCAAACGATTCCTTCTCCGTACGCAAATGAATAGCGAAGTTAAGCAATGCATTTGGCAGCAGCTCAATCGAAGCTTCGTCGAAATAATTCTGGGGAATGATTTGGCGGCCATTGCATCCCCAGCTATCTAGCAGCACCATAGACGATGAACCCGTGGAATCCAAATAACAAGCAAATCGATATAGCTCGCCCGTCAATCGACCTTGCGGGACAAACAGCATTGACCCTTTAGGGCTAATGGTCAGCTTATGTTTATCAATGTGAATTCCACGTATGCTCACCCTTTTGTCGCTTCGGTTCTCGAGCCTGAACCTAATCACGCACTCCCCAGCCCAGCCAGCATGGTCGGAAGAGCACAAATAATACTCCGGAGACACCGCATCCGATTCATTCGCAGTCAAAAGGTTCGGATCTATCGCTACTTCCGTGGCAATTCGCTCCGGAACAACGCCACCAACGCGCACTTCGCCCAGCTTTAAAGGCGCACCTCTGTTAGTCAGTTTCTTTATTTGTGATTTAATGCTTGCAATTATCCTCACGAAGCCAATTGCTTCCGACATCATCTGCAGCATGTCAGATAGTCCTTTCCCCACGCAAGCAAACTTCGCCGCCTCCCTTTGCCCCCTACCTTATATGGCACCGAAAGACAGCTGAGACAAAGCCCACCGCCCTGTTTTCGCTAGGCAAAATCTGAGTATATCCCTGGTGGGCGCTTTGAACGCATCCACAATCGCCATGCCGACCGCTGCAATCCGCTAACTGAAGAAACTTATTATTCGCCCAGGAAACCTCGACTAGCCCGCAATTCAGCATTTATTCCAAGTATTGAATCGACAACGCAATCAAAGATAAGCAGCGATTGAAGAAATAGTCGTAGTGACGAGAGTCGGCTATATCGATTGTATTTGTCTCATGATGACGAATCCGAAAATCGTTCCCAATTTTTGTAAGAGCACGATACTCATCAGTCAAGAGCTTTTCTAGCTCCGAAGCTCCGTTGGCGGTATCGCGGACAACCTTTTCAACCGATTGTTTTTTACCAAGCGAGGAATAATAGGATTTCAACCGCTCGAAAGCATCCCATATTTTTTCAGCTGCATCCCTTGCTGCCGTCGGACTAGGCCCTCTATGCAAAGCGATAGCCTCTTGCAGAAGCTGTGCAGTCCCTTGCTCTTTTATCGCGCTAACCAAATGCTCTATGGACGGCGTAAGCGGAGTGTTTTCAACAATGCGCTCGATTTCCCTATTGTCAGCAAGGCGATAGAGAAGTCCGGTCATCGCCAGAATGTCATTGATTTCTGCCTGGAACTCTAGCCAAACCCCATCGCTTTCCAATAGATGCATGTGATTATGGTTGAAATAGCCATGATGTTCAGTGATGCGCACGTCGCGGCAGTTTTTGGCTACGAACTCGATGAAATCAAACAATGCATACTGATTGTATTTGTCGCTCCTTATTTCTTCATCGAATACATTCCAATGGTTAGACGGAACAGCTATGACGTCACAACGGTCCCTATATAAATCAGGAATCTCATATTTAAGGCGAAGACTCAACCCTTCCCTATCCACGCCGCAACATCCTTTCCCATCAGGACACTGCTCCGGGCACAACCATGCAAGATTGTTGTAATACTTTTCGCAACAACGGAACAGCAATGAATAACGGTCGACAGATACTTCGTATGTACCTGCAGTTTGTCTACGCATCCCATTGCGCTCAGTGTAGTACGGCATGAAGCCCCTCCCTCGACAGCGTAAGATAGCGATTCCCCGCGACCGATCCCAGCGCATCGCCGAATTAACCGCAAACGAATAACCTGCGTCCCATCAGCTCTTTACGGAAGCACACGGCCGCTTTCTCGTCAATAACTTCCAAACAACTCAGTTGCAGCCAATCGCCCAACCCATATAGGAAAAGGACGAAAGACGCGCAGATTCGCCTTCTTTCGGCCAATACACGCCGACCAGTCGGATCATACGCCCGCCTCATGGCGTCCTTCTTCGACGAGCGCGAACTGTTATTAGGCCTGTTGGCTTTTGAACAAAAATGGCTTGACTTGCTAATCGCCTTACCAGAAAACGAAATGATGGCCGCCTACCATCCGCAACTGAAAGATGCGCTGTACCGCGCGGTCTCGCCCTGCCGCATAGATTTCCTGGAGGCCCTGATGCGCTTCGGGTACCCGAACATCGCTTCATCCGAAGTGGCCCCGTTCTGCAGATGCATAGAGGAACTCCTGCGCACGGCCCGCGACAACGATGAGAGCGAACCTGCGGCGCAGTTCTTCACGGAAACGCTGCAGCAGATGATGATGGCCTCTACGAAAGCCGATGAGCTCGTGTTTTTAGACGGGAACCCCAAGAGGGTCTTAGTAGATGGGTATTGGTCCCACTACCTGACCACATGCATCGTGCTGCCCCATGCAACGCATTTCTTCGATAACGAATTCCGCGTATCCGAAGCTCTTTCGGGTACCACAAATTGCGTTTTCGTCGACTCGAAAAGCGAACCGCTGATCCAACTCTCCGACGTCTGGGTAGGCCTACTGTCTCGGCTGTATCAATTCCTGGACGAGCAGTCACTGAACTACCGCCAAATCGATGCCGTCCGCGCAGCGCCCCAGCTCGAGAACCTCCGAACCATAAAGCGTCTAATCGACAGGGCCGATGCGACCTATAAATCATTGCTATCGCAAACCGCCCCGCCGTCGGTCGTTTACACAGGGGAGCAAGTTTTGCAAAGCTTATGCGAAGGCGAGAACAGCGTCGGTTTTCGCCAGAGCTGAATCTGAGCACATCGCCGAGTGCGTTTAACTATATCGATGAGCGATACGCCGACCACCGCGATCCGCTAACTTGGTCTTTGATGACGGGCATTCAACCAAGGAGACGAGAAAGGATCCAGCAAGTCGCAAGTGCGTTCAATACAGTAACTGAGGAAGCGGGGCGACTCAATCGCCGAGATCGCCCCGCAAGGTCGGGACATCGCGCAACACGGCGTACAGCCGCCTGGCGAAGGGCGACTTCTCACGTCCCAAGCATCCTGAACGCGCCTCCGGCCCCTGCTTGCGCCCGGGAATCAATGCACGCACCAATGCATGCGGCTCAGCAATCGCAATGCTCGCGACCGGCACCAACCAGACCGAAACACACGTTAGACGCGCCACCTTCAACGCAAGCAAACCCCACTCGCAACTTCTGGGCGGTTTCGCAGGCTGAACCGACCCGAAACGCCGCAACACGCCGACGTTTCCCCAGGTCGGCGAAGCCGACAGCCAACAAACCTCGCCGAAAACCGCACAGAAGTCCAGGACCCATGGCGAAATCGGCGCCCATTTCCTGCGAAACCGCCCAGAACCCGCAGGGGCGCGCTCGCGGACAAGGCCGCGGCAGCCGCTAACACCGACGCGGGCGCGCACCCGGTATCGCAGCGAACGCACCTCCATCCCCTGCTCAAAAACGCTTCGAGCGGCGACAACGCCCGCAGCCACTTTGCCCGCGGCAGCATACGCAAATCGAAAGCCGAATACGTCTAGGGATGAAAAAGACATGGTCGTCAGCCATCGGTATGATTTTCGGCGACCAAGCATAAAACGCGCCGAGGAAGGCATCGCAACCATGTCCGCCAACATAGTATCAGTCGACGAGGAGCCGTTGAAGTCAGACCTTCGCGAGCTCGTGAGGAAAACCGTGCAGGAGACGCTCAACGCCCTGCTGGACGAGGAAGCCAACGAGATGGTCGGGGCAGAACGCTACGAGAGGACGGCCGCCCGCGAGGCGTACCGTTCCGGCCATTACAAGAGGAAGCTGGTCACCACGGGCGGCGAGGTCGTGCTCGACGTCCCCAAGCTTCGCGGCGCCACCCTGCTGTGGCTGCGCAGGCTGTATTTGATACGATTTTCATTGCACGAATGAGCAAAATCGTTTTTCACCAATGAGCGTGCAACTTTTCACCTAAAAGCAAAAGGACACGTCCGAGCGCTTCGCGATGGACCATCTTGGAACCCGTAGGTACCAGCTACGGTTGCAGGAGGTCGGAAAGGAATGGCTCTAGACATGTCCCAGATAGAGAGGATACGCGATTTGCGGGCCCTCGGGTACTCCCCGTCGGAGATAAGGCGCGAGACCGGGTACTCTTACCCGACGATCAGGAAGTACCTGGCGATCGACGACTTCTCCCCGAAGCGGCCGGGGGCCCGCACGGGGAGGCCGTCCCTGCTGGACGGCCTCGAGGGCGACATCGAGGAGATGCTCGAGTCGGACAGGCACTGCTACCACAAGCAGCGCCACACCGCGCGAAGGGTCTACGACAGGCTGGTGGCGGAAAAGGGCTACGCCGGATCGTACTCGACAGTGCAGCGCAAGGTCCGCGAGATGAGGCGGGCCATGCGCCAGCCCGCGAAGGACGGGTACGTAAGGCTCCATTGGGAGCCGGGGACGATGCAGGTCGACTTCGGCCAGGCGGACTTCGATTACGCCTTCGGCGGCTCCGCCGACGGCGACCGCGTCAGGATGCACTTCCTGTCCATGTCGTTCCCGTATTCCAACGACGCCAGGTGCGAGGTGTTCGGCGACGAGAAGGACGTCTGCGTCTGCCAGGGGCTCCAAGACGCCTTCGACATGATAGGCGGCGTGCCGAGGGTCGTCGTGCTCGACAACGCGACCGAGGCCGGGAGGCGCTGGCACGACGTCGTTACCGAGTCGAAGCTGTTCAGGAGGTTCAGGCTTCACTACGGCTTCGAGGCGAGGTTCTGCAACCCCAACTCCGGCAACGAGAAAGGCAACGTCGAGAACAAGGTGGGCTTCATCCGCCGCAACTACATGGTCCCGGCTCCGAAGGTCGGCGACCTCAGGGACTACAACGAGGCCCTCAACGCGGCGCTCGAGGACCGCTCCCGCCGGGAGGCCCATTATGAGAAGGGGCTGACCTGGGCCGACCTGTTCGAGGCCGACAAGGCCGCGCTCCTGCCGCTTCCCGACAAGGACTTCGACGTCGTGCGCTGGACGGCCTGCAGGACCGACGGCTACGGGCGGGTGAGCCTGGACGGGGGCCGCCACGTCTACCTCGCGTCGCCGGAGCTCGCCAACGTCGCCCTCACCGTTGGCGTGAGGGCGTTCACCGTGGAGATCGACGGCCCCGACGGAGCCCCCATCAGGGGCTACAGGCGCCGGACCGGCGACTCCTTCACCTGCGACGAGGACCCGCTCGCGCTCATCGACCTGCTGGCGGCGAAGGCGCGCGCCTTCGGCAGCAGCAGCGTCAGCGCCATGTTCTCCGAGGCCTGCCGCTCCCACTTCGGCTCGATGACCAGGTCGGAGCTGTCGGACCAGATCAGGGTCATGGGCAAGCTGATGAGGTCGTACGGCGCCGAGGTCGCGGTGGGCGCGTTCGAGGAGGCGCTCGGCATCACCGGGGCCACCAGGGCGCCCGACGTCGAGATGACCGCCGCGAGGATGGCGGCGGGCGGGCGCAGGACCGACCCGTCCGTCGAGAGGGGCACGAAGATGATCGAGTACGACTCGCTCATCACCGCGAGGAGGCACGCCCATGGCTAGGATGAGCGCGAAGGCGCAGGCGCGCTACGACGAGCTCAAGCGGATCTCGGCGAAGGGCGGCTCGACGCTGATGTCCAACTCCACCTTCGAGTACGTCGCGGAGAGCGCCACCGAGGGCCAGTTCGCCTTCTTCAAGGGCGTCCTGGACAACGAGTTCGAGCTGAGGCGCGCGAGCAGGATCGCGAGGCTGAAGCGCGGGGCCGACTTCCCCTTCCAGAAGAGCTTCGACGGCTTCGAATGGGACGGCATAGGCTTCCCCAACGGCTTCACGAGGGAGGACATGCTCTCGCTCGGCTTCGTCGACAGGCACGAGGACCTCGTGCTGTTCGGAGGCTCCGGCAACGGCAAGTCCCATACGGCCGTGGCCCTGGGGATACTCGCGTGCGGGATGGGCAAGAGGGTCAGGTTCTCGTCGACCTCGAGGCTGGTGAACGAGCTGAACGAGGCCAACGCGGAGGGCCGCATCGCCGCGATGCTGAAGGGCCTGGCGAGGAACGACATGATAATCCTGGACGAATGGGGCTACCTGCCGACCGACCCCGACGGCGCCAGGCTGCTCTTCCGCGTGGTCTCCATGTGCTACGAGAGGATATCCCTGGTCCTCACGACCAACATCGAGTTCTCGAGATGGGGCGAGATCTTCAACGACGACGATATGGCGAAGGCCATGATGGACCGGATAGTCCACCATGGGAGGCTGGTGACGTACGAAAGGGAGAGCTACAGGATGAAGCACGCGCTGATGCGCGACGACTACTAGCAGGCGATGGGGCCTCGGCGGGGACTTTTGCCGTATTCTGAAAAGTTGCACTACGTTTTGTGAAAGATGTTTTGCTCTTTACTGAAACGTAATCTTGACGAAACACAGCGCAGTACGCCGAGCTCGCCCGGGCCGTCGACGCCAGGCTGCAGGAGCTGAAGGGCGAGAAGGCCGGCATCGAGCGGGAATCGGCCCAGTTGGATGACGTGCGCGCGGAGACCTGGGAGCAAACCTTGGCGCGCTACCGCGACGCCGAGGGCCTCGAGCGCGTGATGGTCGTAGAGCTCATCGACAGGGTGCTCGTCGGCGAGGGCGGCGACATCGAGGTGGTCTTCCGGTTCGGCGACCCCGTCGCCGCATGCGCCTCGAAGCAAGAGGGGGTGGCGTGATGGCGGGCTTCGACCTCTCCGACGTGCTGGCGGCGGCGCGCGGTATCCCCGGGGCGCGCGAGGACGGCAGATGGCGCTGCGTCGTGTACCTTTCCGCCTATGACTGGATGAGCGGCTGGCTTCGCGTCCCCGATATGGCGGCGCAGTCGGCGGCGTGCAAGGCATGGCTTTCCGCCCACGGCGATGCGCGCAAGGCGGAGACCATCAGGAACCGCAACGCCGTGCGCAACGTGCGCGCCGCCTTCGACGAGCTCATGCGCGTCATCGAGAACCGCAGGGCCGACTGCGTGGTCGTGCCCGACATAGCGGTGTTCGCGCCGTGCTTCTCGGAGGCCCGCTTCTACGTCGAGGAGGTTCTGGTGCCCATGGGCTTCCGCTTCGTGGACTGCGCGCGCGGCTTCGACACGCAGGGCGGCGACGTGCGGGCGTACTTCAAGGGGCTGCAGACAGAGATGTCCGATGCGCTGGCCCTGCATGCCGAGCACGACAGGCTCGCCTCCGGCGGGCTTATAAGGCGCAACGTCCCCTTCGGCTACGTCTTCGACGAGGACGCGCCCTGCGGCGCACGCGTGGACGGCGAGGTGGCGGCCTTCGTCCCCAGAATCTTCGAGCTTGCCGCCCAGGGGCGCTGGTGGCGCAGCAAGCTGGAGGGCCAGGTGCGCGAGCTTGGGTGCCCCGGGCCCAGGCAGAGGGCCAACGAGCTCTACGGCCACAATCGGCACGCCATTGAAGGCTGGGATTACGCCGCCATCAGGAGCATGGTGACCAACCCCTTCTACACGGGGGACTTCGCCCCCGAGCGCCTCGCCAGCATCCGAATGCGCAAAAGCGGCATCCCGATCGGGTCGTTCCCCGTCATCGAAGGGCACCACCCGGCGCTGGTCGGCCCCGAGCTGTTCGAGGAGGCCAACGAGGGGCTTGCGCGCAACCGCTACGCCTGCCCGACCAAGGCCGAGGGAAGGAGGCCCTGCCGTGGCTAGGAAGTCGAGGAAGACGGCAGCAAGCGCCGCGGCGGTTCCCTCAGCGCCCGCGACCAAGGTGTGGAGGTGCGCCGTCTACGCGCGGCTGAGCTGCAGGAACAACGGGCAGGCGGGCGACGGCAGCCTGCGGGCCCAGGTCGATTTCGTGCGCGACAGCTTGTCGGGCATGGAGGGCGTGGAGGTGGTCGGCGCCTACGAGGACAACGGCCGCACAGGCACCACGTTCGAGGGCAGGGCCGCGTTCGACGCGCTCATGGACGAGGTGCGCGCAGGCGCCGTCGACTGCATCGCCGTGAAGGACCTGAGCCGCTTCGGGCGCAACATGTACGAGACGAGCACCTACCTGGAGCGCATCTTCCCGTTTCTGGGCGTGCGCTTCATCGCGGTGAACGACGGGCTCGACACGCTGCAGGGCGACGGCGGCATCGTCGTGCCCTTCAAGGGGCTGGTCAACGAGATGTACGCGGTGGAGACGTCCCGCAAGGTGTCGGCGGTGAAGCACCGCCAGATGGAGGAGGGGGAGGTCATCTACGGCAACACGTGCTACGGCTACCGCGTGGTGCGCGGCGAGAACAGGCTCGACGTCGACGACGCCACCGCGCCGTTCGTGCCGCTGGCCTTCTCCATGTTCCTCGACGGCGAGCGGCTGGTCGACATCGCGTCAGCGCTTGCGGAGATGGGCGCGCCAACGCCCGTCGACCACCTGGACGCCCAGTCGTCGGCGGGCTACGCGGGCGTCTGGCGCGACAGGCCGTGGTCGGCGCGCTACGTCGCCAAGATGCTCGACAACCCCGTCTACACCGGCACGCTCGTGCTCGGCAACACCTACCGGTCGCTTTGCGACGGGATTCCCGCGCACACGGTGCCCGAGGGCGAGCGCCTGGTCTTCCCCGATGCGCACCCGGCGCTCGTGCCGGCCGAGGTGTTCGGCCGCGTCCGCGCCAAGCGGCGCGCCCAGAAGGCGGCGAAGCGGGCGCAGGTGGCGGCTAAGGAGGCCGACCGCAACGCCATGCCCGACGAGCTGGCGGGCGTGTTGTTCTGCGCCGAGTGCGGCGGCCGCATGATCCTCGATCGCAGGTTCAACCCGAAGACCGGGGAGGCCCGGGGCAGCGTGTACAAGTGCCGGCGGCACCATGGGCGCGGCTGCGGCAACGACGTGCGCGTCGCCGAGCGCGCGCTGCGCATAGCCATCATGGACGAGGTCAGGGTTCAGGTCTCGACGGCGCTGGAGCTCGACCGGGTGCTTCCCGGGCTCAGGGGCAGCGAGGTCGCGGTCGACGAGAGGCGGCGGCTGCAGGCGTCCGTCGACGCGCTGGCCGCGCGGGCCGCCGCGTTGTCGCGCGAGCGGCAGCGGCTCTACGAGCTGTACGCATGCGGCGGCGTGACGCTGGCCGAGTACAAGGAGATGCGGGCCGAGGCCGACGGGAGGGCGGCCGATTGCCGGGCCGCGCTCGAAGCGGCCAACCGCGAACTCGAGAACTTCGACGCGCTGCTCGCCTCAGACGTCGCGTTCGAGGAGGCGGTCGCGGCGCTGGAGGACCTGTTCACGTTCAGCCGCGACCTGGTGCTGGCGCTGGTGAGGCGCATAGAGGTGGGCCGCGACGGCGGCATCAGGATCGAGTTCAGGTTCGGCGACTGGCGCGACAAGGTGGCTTCCATAGAGCGGAGGCTCGCATGATCGCGCTGTACATGAGGCTCTCGAGAGCCGACGGCGACCTTGAGGGCGTCGGCGCGGTGAGCAACTCCATCGCCAACCAGCGGGCCATCTTGCGTTCCTTCGTCGAACGCGACCCGGGGCTTTCCTGCCAGCCCGTCGAGGAGTTCGTCGACGACGGCTTCAGCGGGTCGAGCTTCGATCGGCCCGAGGTCCGGCGCATGCTCGCCCTGTGCAAGGAGGGGCGCGTCTCGTGCATGATCGTGAAGGATTTGAGCCGCTTCGCCAGGGAGTACATCGACGCCGGCACCTACATCGAGCAGGTCTTCCCCTTCCTGCGCGTGAGGTTCGTGAGCATCGCCGAGGGCTATGACTCGGCTTCGTGCAGCCTCGACTCGGCGGCGCCGGGCATAGCCATACGCAACATAGCCAACGCCGCCTACTGCCGGGACACGTCGATCCGCGTGCGCAGCGC
>OGRN01001821.1_pt1 | contig 17498 bp, 14 predicted proteins | sample 1553401 | NCBI WGS metagenome assembly OGRN01 (sample SAMEA2580096, study PRJEB22360) | human gut metagenome | biome: human gut; feature: human-associated habitat; material: faeces | place: Denmark | collected 2008/2010 | reverse complement strand
GGTCATCCTCGTCGGCGGCTCCACCCGTATGCCCGCCGTCCAGGAGCTCGTCAAGCAGATGACGGGCAAGCAGCCCAACATGTCCGTGAACCCGGACGAGGTCGTTGCCGACGGCGCTGCCGTCCAGGGCGGCGTCCTGACCGGCGATGTCTCCGGCATCCTGCTGCTTGACGTCACCCCGCTCTCCCTGGGCGTCGAGACCATGGGCGGCGTCATGACCAAGATGATTGACCGCAACACCACCATCCCGACCTCCAAGACCGAGGTCTACTCCACCGCTGCGGACAATCAGACCTCCGTCGAGATCAACGTCCTGCAGGGCGAGCGTGAGATGGCCGCCGACAACAAGTCCCTCGGCAAGTTCAACCTGAGCGGCATCCCGGCTGCTCGCCGCGGCGTGCCGCAGATCGAGGTCACCTTCGACATCGACGCTAACGGCATCGTGAAGGTCACCGCCAAGGACAAGGCCACCGGCAAGTCCCAGCAGATCACCATCTCTGGCTCCACCGCCCTGTCTGACGACGAGGTCGACCGCATGGTGAAGGACGCCGAGTCCCACGCCGAGGAGGACAAGAAGCACAAGGACGAGATCGAGGTCCGCAACCAGACCGACTCTTTGGCCTACAGCGCCGAGCAGACCCTCGCCGACCTGGGCGACAAGGTCCCCGCTGACCAGAAGAAGGAGGTCGAGGACGCAATCGCCGAGGCCAAGAAGTCTCTCGAGGGCACTGACATCGACGCCATCAAGGCCGCTGGCGAGAAGCTGACCGCCGCCAGCCAGAAGCTCGCGCAGGTCGTCTACTCCGCCATGCAGGACGCCACGGCCGCCGGTGCCGACGCCGCCCCGTCCGACGACGACGTTGTCGACGCCGACTACGAGGTCGTCGACGACGACAAGGACAACAAGTAAGACCAGCTGCCGTGAGGCCGGCTCCGCGCCGGCCTGCGACTGAACTATTTGGGGCGGCCACAGGGCCGCCCCTCACTTCTACGAGGAGGGTGACGTGAAGGTGCCCATCGAGGTTGAGGGCGAGGAGCCCATGGATAAGGACGAGCAGGCCACGCAGGCCGCGGCCGAGCAGGACGTCGCCGAGGAGCCCGTCGCTCAGGAGATTGACCCTGACGACGAGCAGGCACTTATCGACGCGGCAAAGCGCGCGGGCGAGGAGGCTGCCGAGAAGGAGCTCGCCGCCGACGCGAGCAAGATCCGTGCCGAGCGCGACGAGCTGCAGAAGAAGCTTGCCGACGTCGAGGACCAGATCGAGGCGGCAAAGAAGCAGGCCACGGACGCCTCCGAGCGCCTGGTCCGCCTGCAGGCCGACTGGGACAACTACCGCCGCCGCACGGCGACGGAGCGCCTGGCCGAGAAGGAGCGCGCGGCAGAGAAGCTGGTCTGCGCACTTCTCCCCGTGCTTGACGACATGGAGCGGGCGCTGGACCACGCCGGCAACGCCGACGGCGACGACCAGATGCAGAGCTTTGTCGACGGCGTCTCCGCCGTGCACGACAAGATGCTCGACATCCTGGCAAAGGAGGGCGTCGAGCCCATCGACCCCGCCGGCCAGGCCTTCGAGCCCCTCTCGCACCAGGCCGTTGGTCGCGTCGAGGACAAGGACGCCTACGACGAGACGGTGGCCCAGGTCTACCAGAAGGGCTACAAGATGGGCGAGAAGGTCATTCGCACCGCAATGGTGACCGTGACCTTCGGCGGCCCCAAGCGCCCTGCCGAGGAGCCTGCGGCCGAGAGCGACGCCGCGGACGCCGACGCCAGCAAGCAGTAACGTTTTATCGGCGCCCGGGCCACGTGACCTGGGCGTCGCCTTTGAGAGGGGGCTCGTGCAGAGACCATGGCAGGCAAGAGGAACTACTACGACGTTCTGGGCGTGAAGCGCGACGCCACCGATGATGAGATCAAGAAGGCCTTCCGCAAGCTGGCGGCCAAGAACCACCCGGACGCCGGCGGCGACGAGAAGAAGTTCGCCGAGATCAGCGAGGCCTACACGACGCTGTCCGACCCAAAGAAGCGTCGCGAGTACGACCAGCTGCTGATGTTCGGCGGCATTCCGGGCGCCGACTTTGGCGGCTCGGGCGGGCGCAACCGCGGCGGCTACACCTACACCACCAACATGGGCGGTGACTGGTCGGACATCTTCGGCGGCTTTGGCGGTGGGCAGGGAGGCTTTGACTTCTCGTCCATCTTTGGCGGGGCGGCCGGCGCCCGCGCGCAGAGCAGGCCCGCCAAGGGCAGCGACCTCACCATGTCCATCGACGTGACGTTTGACGAGGCCTTCCACGGCGCCCAGCGCAAGGTGAGCTACCGCGTGCCCTCCACGGGAGAAGAGCACAACATCACAGTCAAGATTCCGGCGGGCGCCGTCTCTGGCGGCAAGCTGCGCTATCGCGGCCGCGGCGAGGTGGGTGCCAACGGCGGCCCGCGCGGAGACCTGGTCATCACCACCAACGTGGCCAACCACCCCGTCTTCAAGCGCGACGGCGCGGACGTGCGCATGGACTTCCCCGTGAGCATGTACGAGGCCGCGCTGGGCACCAAGGCCAGCGTCCCCATGCCGGACGGCAGCGAGGTCAGGCTCTCCATCCCGGCCGGCACCCAGCCCGGACGCACCTTCCGCATTCCCGAGAAGGGCGCGCCGGACATCAAGAACAAGGGCAAGATCGGCTCCGTGTACGTGACGGTGCAGGTCAAGGTGCCCACGATGCTCTCCAAGAAGGAGCGCGAGGCGCTTGAGTCGCTCCAGGCGGCGGACGGGCGCAACTACAGAGAGGAAGGCCACAATGGCGCGTAGCGACGGCGAGGGGCGAGACAAGCCGCTCTATATGATTAGCGTGGCCGCCGAGCTCACGGGCATGCACCCGCAGACCCTGCGCGTCTACGAGCAGAAGGGCCTGGTCACGCCCGGTCGCTCACGCGGCAACACGCGCCTGTACTCCCAGAGCGACATCGACCGCCTGAACCTCATCTCCAAGCTCACGGACGAGGGCATCAACCTGGCCGGCGTCATCCGCATCCTGGACATGCGCGAGCGCGAGCTCGAGCTTGAGCGTGAGCTCGAGACCCTGCGCGCCCGCGTGCGCTCCCTGGAGGAGGAGGTCCGCGAGTACCACGTCCAGGAGAAGATCACGGCCCTCGCGCGCTACGACGGCGCCAACCCCGAGCAGGTCATGCACCGCTTGCTGCTCAATGGGAGCAGCAAGGAGTAGGGGCCGCTGCCCGCGCTGCCCGCGCTGTCCGCAGGCACTTCTCGCCGCGCGGTGTACATTTACATGGCCCGGTACCCTTCAGGCCCCGCATCGCCCCAGTTGGCGATGCGGGGCTTTGTGTTTATGTACGCTGGCACCGCCCCCGGACCCCTCTCACCCCTCTCAAAATCTAATATGAACAGACTTAGATTTGCGTTTATCGCCACACATGCCTGGGAACAATAGGTCTTGATAAACAAGAAGACCCAAAAGGGGTGACCAGTATGAGGTTTGATAAGTGGGCAGTGACGGCCCAGGAGGCCCTGCAGGCCGCCATCGGCATTGCCACGGACGCCAACGCCGGCCAGGTGGAGCCCGTCCACCTGCTGAAGGCGCTGCTCAGCTCCGGCGAGCGCAACCTGCGTGCCATCATCGAGCGCGTGGGCGCGGACCCCGCGGCCGTCGAGTCCCAGGTGGACGACGCCATCGCTCGCGCGCCGCAGGTCACGGGCGATGCTAGCCAGATGGGCGTTGGCCAGGCCCTCGTGCGCGTGGGCGACGCCGCGGAGAAGCTCGCCACCAAGCTCGGCGACTCCTACGTGACCTCCGAGCACCTGCTCTGCGCCCTCGCCGACGACAAGACGGACGCCGGCAGCATCCTCAAGTCCGCGGGCGTCACGGGCAAGCGCGTCCAGGAGGCCTACGACAACCTGCGTGGCGACGAGCGCGTGACCAGCCAGGACTCCAAGCCGGAGTTCGAGGCGCTCTCCAAGTACGGCCGCAACGTGACCGACATGGCGCGCCAGGGCAAGCTCGACCCGGTCATCGGCCGCGTCGAGGAGATCCGCCGCACCATCCAGGTGCTCAGCCGCCGCACCAAGAACAACCCGGTGCTCATCGGCGAGCCCGGCGTTGGCAAGACGGCCATCGTCGAGGGCCTGGCCCAGCGCATCGTCAACGGCGACGTGCCCTCCACGCTGCGCGACAAGGAGCTCGTCGAGCTCGACATGAGCGCCCTGGTGGCCGGCGCCAAGTACCGCGGCGAGTTCGAGGAGCGCCTGAAGTCCGTGCTCAAGGAGGTTGGCAAGTCCGACGGCCGCATCATCCTGTTCATCGACGAGCTGCACACCATCGTGGGCGCAGGTGCCACCGAGGGCTCCATGGACGCCGGCAACATCCTGAAGCCGGCCCTTGCCCGTGGCGAGCTGCACGCCATTGGCGCCACCACGCTGGACGAGTACCGCAAGTACATCGAGAAGGACCAGGCCCTTGCCCGCCGCTTCCAGACCGTCATGGTCTCCGAGCCCACCGTCGAGGACACCATCTCCATCCTGCGTGGCCTGAAGGACCGCTACGAGCAGCACCACCGCGTCCGCATCACGGACTCGGCGCTGGTCTCGGCCGCGGACCTCTCCAACCGCTACATCTCCGACCGCTTCCTGCCCGACAAGGCCATCGACCTGGTGGACGAGGCCGCAAGCCGCCTGCGCATGGAGCTTGACTCCATGCCGGCCGACATCGATGCCGTCGACCGCCAGCTCACCCAGATGCAGATCGAGGAGCAGGCCCTCATGAAGGAGGAGGACGAGGCCTCCAAGGAGCGCCTGGTCACCCTGCGCAAGGAGATTGCCACCACGCGCGAGAAGCTCGACGGCATGAAGGCCAGCTGGGAGAACGAGAAGGGCGCCATCGACCGCGTCCAGGACCTCAAGTCCAAGATTGAGGACGCCAAGACCGAGATGGAGCGCGTGACCCGCGAGGGCAACCTCGGCAGGGCCTCCGAGCTGCGCTTCTCGACGATTCCCGCGCTGCAGCACGAGTACGAGGAGGCCGAGCAGGCGCTGACCGCCAAGCAGGAGGCCGGCGGGCTGCTCAAGGAGGAGGTCACGAGCGAGGAGATTGCCGAGGTCGTGAGCGCCTGGACCGGCGTGCCCGTCTCCAAGATGATGCAGGGCGAGCTGGACAAGCTCAAGAACCTCGAGGGCGAGCTGCACAAGCGCGTCGTCGGCCAGGACGAGGCCGTCAGCGCCGTGGCAGCGGCCGTGCGTCGCAGCCGTGCCGGCCTGTCTGACCCCGATCGCCCCATCGGCAGCTTCTTCTTCCTCGGCCCCACCGGCGTGGGCAAGACCGAGCTGGCCAAGGCCCTGGCAGAGTGCCTGTTTGACGACGAGCGCTCCCTCGTGCGCATAGACATGTCCGAGTACATGGAGAAGTTCAGCGTCCAGCGCCTCATCGGCGCACCTCCTGGATACGTGGGCTATGACGAGGGCGGCCAGCTCACCGAGGCCGTTCGCCGTCACCCGTACTCCGTCATCCTCCTGGACGAGATGGAGAAGGCACATCCCGACGTCTTCAACATCCTGCTGCAGGTGCTTGACGACGGCCGCCTGACCGACGGCCAGGGCAGGGTCGTGAGCTTCAAGAACACGATCATCATCATGACGTCCAACGTGGGCAGCCAGTTCATCGCGGGCGCCAACGCCAAGAGCGATCCGGACGAGGTCCAGCGCCAGGTCAACGAGGCCCTGCGCCAGACCTTCAAGCCGGAGTTCCTCAACCGCATTGACGACGTCGTGGTCTTCCACGCCCTGGGCCTCTCCGACATCGAGAAGATCGTGGACATCCAGCTCAAGGACGTCCGCGAGCGCCTTGACCGCGACCGCATCAAGCTCGAGCTCACCGACGCCGCCGTGCAGTCCCTGGCCCTTGACGGCCTTGACCCGGTCTACGGCGCCCGTCCGCTCAAGCGCCTCATCCAGCGCCAGGTGGTGGACAACGTCGCCAACCTCATCATTGACGGCAAGCTCCACGAGGGCGACACGGTCCGCATCGACGTGGGCAGCGACGACCAACTCTTTGCCGAGCGCGATGACGCGGCGTCCGACACCGCCGTGCCGTCCGAGCCTGACGGCGAGGAGCCCGTCGAGCCGGATTCCGTGGAGTAAGGGGCTCCGATTAAGTGACTTGGCCCGGGTCATGCTGGGCCGTGGGGGAGTCGCGAGTTTCTCGCGGCTCCCCCTTTTGTGCGGAGGCGAACCCGGCTGCGATTTCCCGGGTCGCCGCGCTAGGATTAGGGGCGACAAGAGACGCCTTCTAGCGACCCTGGAGGCCGCCATGAGTTCCGAAGACCTGGACAAGACCATTCCCGCCGCTGACGTTGACCCGGACGCAACGGTCCTGAGCGAGCCGCCGACGGAGGACGACCCTGATGCCACGGTTCTTGCGGCTCCGGAGGACGCTCCCGACCCTGACGCCACGCAGCTCGCTGACGCTGCGTCCACGCGGCTGAACCCCGTGCCGGCAACCAGCCGCCTGGAGTCGCTGCCCACCATCGTGCTGCCCGAGATTGACGCTGAGCCCGACGACACCTCGACCGAGGACGGCATTGACGCCCTGGATGACCCGTACTTCTCGCCGGCGGTGCCGGAGGACCTGACGGAGGCGCATGCCCCTGTGCAGATAGAGTCCCCGGTGCAGAGCCTGCCGGAGCGCAAGAAGCGCATGCCCAAGTGGGCCGTGGCGCTCCTGGTACTGGCCCTGCTGGGCGCGGCCGGCGGAGCCGCCTGGTACACCTATCAGCAGGAATACTGGGGTGGCAGAACCGTCCCGCAGGTGGTCGGCCTCTCCGAGGAGGACGCGCGCACGGCGCTCGAGGCAGCTGGCTTCAACGTGGAGGCCTCCTACCAGCTGGCGGACGACGGCTTTGGCAACGTGATTGCCTGCAGCCTGACCGCCGGAGAGCGCGTTGACCCCTCCGCGGGCGCGACCATAACCGTTGCCGCCCAACGCATGGTCCCGCAGGTCGTGGGGCAAGACAAGGACGCCGCCCGCCAGGCGCTCCTGGACGCCGGCGCCCAGAATGTGGTCTTTGCCTACGTCAACTCCGACGCTGCCGACGGCACCGTCGTGGCCGTTGACCCCGCCGAGGGCTCGCCTTTTGTCTCCGCGGACGCCATCACCCTGTCCGTCGCCGAGCCCTATGTGGTTCCAGAAGTGATGGGCCTCTCGGCTGACGCCGCCAAGGCCGCCGTGGAGAAGGCCGGCCTCACCGCAAAGATCACCTACGTGGAGTCCGACCAGCCGCATAACGCCGTGGTGGCCGTGAGCCCCGAGGAGGGCACCCAGACCAGCGAGGGCGCCGAGGTCGAGCTCTCCGTCTCCAGCCCGTACCCGTCCGACCCCTTCCACCTGCTGCAGTACTTTGACTGCACCTCTCGCGAGGCGGCCACGTTCCTGGGGCAGGAGAGCTATGCGCTGGCCTTTGGCGGCACCCACTCAAACGGCGACGCCAACGCCTCCTACACCAGCCCCGCCGGCGACGTCTTGACCTTCACGGACAAGCCTGAGGCCCCCGCGGCCGGCTCCGGCGCAGATGACGTCCTCGCCAACGGCGCCACCATCGGCGGCGTGCGCCTGGCCTTCTCGGCGTCGTCGGTGCCTGCGGGCGGCACGGCGGAGACCGAGACCGGCGTCCGCGCGATCATGGAGGCCTGCGGCTTCTCCACGCTCAAGACGCTCACCACGCAGGATGACCTCATTGCCCCCGAGCCCGCCGACGGCAAGCACTTCATCTGTGGCTACGGCGAGGACGGTGACTGGTCCTGGGCCGTCATCATCGGCGGGACCGACGAGGCCTCGCAGGTCATAGCCCTGGCCTGTCCCAAGAACCGCTTCAACGGCGGCGTCAACCTCTCGTCCTTTGGCGGCTACGCCGCGGACTACATTGCCTACACCAGCCTGTTCTAGGAGGCCGCACAAACATGAATAGCGCAACTAACTCCGTCCCGTCCCCAGACGAGAAGCCCAACCTCCCCAAGCCCGCCGCCAAGGCCGAGCCCACGCCCGAGGAGCGCGAGTTCATCCGCGCGGAGAACGAGGACGACGACGGCTACGATCCCTACTCCGACCGCCGTCCCATCTCAGAGCCGCTCTTCGAGCGCGATCCCTGGGCGTAGGGGCTGCCCAACCCGCTCCGGTCCAAAACAAAGCCGCCCGGCCGCAACCAAATGCGGCCGGGCGGCGTGCTTTTGATTCGGCGGCAACGCCCTACCTGACGGACCCCCACGTGTTGGACATGAACTCCCAGAGGAAGAAGACCACCACCGCGAGAATGACCAGCACCACGATGCAGGCAATGAGTGAGCGGCGTCGGCTCTTGCGCTCGCGCGAGACAAAGATGTCGCGCCTGCCCTTGGGAATCTCCAGATACTGGCCGTAGTGCAGGTCTCGGCGCAGCTGCTCTCCCTGCTCGCGGGAGCGACGGTAGGAGCGGCCGCCCATGCCGCGGCTGCCCACGTAGTCGGAGTCGTGCGTGGTGGCCTCGGGGGCAATGTCTCCGGCGGCAAAGTCGTCGATGGGGTCAACGGAGCGGTGCTGGGCGCGCTGGCGCACGTAGGGCGCGGGCTCTGCGGCAGGTGCGGGTGCCGCCTGCGGGGCCTGTGCCTGCGGGTTTGGCGTCTGGGCCGCGTCCTGGAAGTTATTCTCGTCGTTCACTGGTGCCTCCCGTGGGTGGGCAGTTGAATCGCGTATACCTGCGTAATGATAGTTGAGCCGGCATGCGAGCGCACTCCTGACCTGCGGAAACCCGCAAGGGTCGCACGTATCCAAATATAATACGTACGCACTTAGATATGATGAGTATATGACGCTAAGAAAACCTTTGTTTTGAGGTATAAAGCCGGCGCTCCGGGGAACATACAACAGTGTTCAAAGAGAGTGCCAGAGCAAGCAAAGGGCAAGCTCAAGGCACCCACAAGTCCGCTAAGGAGTGATCGTTATGGCTAGCATGATTCCGTATGACCGTTACGCAAGGGGTCTTCGCACGTGGCCGTTCGACGCTATCGATAACTTCTTCGACGCGCCGCTCGCGTCGCTTGCCACCGACGCCGGCTTCAAGATGAACGTCGAGGATGCGGGCGAGAAGTACGTCGTCACCGCCGAGCTCCCCGGCGTCACGCGCGACCAGATTGACGTCGAGCTCAACGAGGGCCGTCTCTCCGTCAGCGTGGACAAGAAGGAGTCCGACGAGGAGAAGGGCAAGAACTACCTGCACAAGGAGAGCTGCGAGTGGAGTGCCACGCGTGGCGTCTACCTGAAGGACGCCGCCACTGCCGGCCTGTCCGCCAAGCTCGAGGGCGGCATCCTGACCGTCAACGTTCCCAAGCAGGACGAGAAGGCCAACGTCACCAAGATCTCCATCGACTAGCGGTAGGACGATTGAGAAGAGCGAATGGTGCTTTCTGACTGATTGATTCATAGAGTTGCCCGAAAGGGGGCGGCGCTTCGGCGTCGTCCCCTTTTTTATGTAACGGCGACATGGCAAGTGGCCTTCATGCAATTGAACTGAGATTGATTGCATGCTGCTTTAACTGGTACTACATCTTAGATACTGGTTGTAAATTGCAATACCAGTCAGTAAAAGTTGATGCAAATTACCTTAGTCAATCATCCGCTGACCGAGGTAAATCAACCGTTGGCGGGTGCCTTGCGCTTCACGATTCCTCAACAAACCGTGCACACCTCTATCATATTCCAGCGACGAGAAGCCATGAATGCAGGCACGCCTCTTTGGAAGGAAACCCTATGGGACTGTTTGACGTGTTCAAGAAGAGGAATGCGCCCGCCTCTGACTCAATCGAGGTGACCGCGCCCGTAAGCGGCGAGGTCGTCCAGCTCTGCGAGACGGACGAGCCGCTCTTCTCGTCCGAGGCCCTCGGCAAGGGCGTTGCGATCAAGCCGAGCGACAACACGGTCTACGCCCCCGTCGCGGGCACGATCAGCGTCCTCATGCCCCACGCCGTGGGCGTCATGACCGTGGACGGCGTCGAGGTGCTCGTCCACATTGGCGTGGAGACGGTCAACATGAAGGGCGAGGGCTTCACGAGCCTCGTCTCGCAGGGCGATGCCGTCACTGCCGGCCAGCCCCTCGTCAGGTTCGACCGGCAGAAGATCGCCGACGCCGGCTACGAGGACACCGTGTTTGTCGTCATCACCAACACCGCAGACCTCACCGCGGTCGCTCCCGTCGCGAACGGCCCCGCAAGCGCCGGGGACCTTGCCGTCACCGTAACCAAGTAGCGGGGCGCCCCCAAGCCAAGGACGCCGCTTGCGGCTCTAAACATGCATATTGCGACAATTTGTCGTTATATGGCCTGACCGCGCCATCGACCCCGCCTGCGGAGAGCGAGGGGAGAGGCGCGCCAAAGAGGCTCGTGCCTCAAGCCAGTAGAAAGAAGGTAAGCACTATGATGAAATACCTGCAGAAGCTCGGCAAAGCGCTGATGCTTCCCGTCGCGGCGCTTCCCGTCGCTGGCATCCTCATGGGCGTTGGCTATCTGCTCGCCCCCGGCGTCATGGGCGTTCCTGGTGCTGAGACCGCTGGCGCGGCCTACACCGTTGGTTTCCTGCTCGTCAAGGCAGGCGGCGCTCTCATCGACAACATGGCTTGGCTCTTTGCCATCGGCGCTGCTGTCGGCCTGTCTGACGATCACGATGGCACCGCCGGTCTCGCCGGCCTCGTTGCCTTCCTGATGATCCAGCAGCTGCTCAGCCCTGCCGTCGTCGGCACGATCCGCGGCATGGACGCCGACGCTCAGGCTGCTTGGCTCCTCACCTCCGAGGGCATCGCGTTCTCCAAGATCTCCGGCAACTGCTTCATCGGCATCCTCTCTGCCATCATCGGCGGCTCGATGTACAACAAGTTCAAGAGCACCCGCCTCCCGGATTGGCTGGCCTTCTTCTCCGGCAAGCGCTGCGTCGCCATCATGACCGCCGTCGTCTCCATCCTGGTCTCCGTCGTCCTGCTCTTCGTGTGGCCCATCATCTTTGACGGCCTCGTTGCTCTTGGCAACGGCGTCGCTAGCATGGATGGCATCGGCGCTGGCATCTACGCCTTCCTCAACCGCCTCCTCATCCCGACCGGTCTGCACCACGCACTCAACAACGTCTTCTGGTTCGACACCATCGGCCTCGGCGACCTGTCCCACTTCTGGGCCGGCGACGTTATGGGCCAGAACGGCGCCAACTGGAGCGTCGGCATGTACATGTCCGGTTTCTTCCCCTGCATGATGTTCGGTATCCCTGGTGCCGCCCTTGCTATGGTCAAGGCCGCTAAGAACAAGAAGGCCGCCATCGGCCTGGTTCTCTCCGCCGCCATCTGCGCCTTCGTCTGCGGCGTCACCGAGCCCTTCGAGTTCGGCTTCATGTTCCTGTGCTTCCCGCTCTACGTCGTGTACGCCGCCCTCTACGGCATCTTCACGGTCATCGTCTACTACGTGAACTTCCGTGCGGGCTTCTGCTTCTCCGCTGGCGCGACCGACCTGCTCTTCTCCGCGAGCCTGCCCGCCGCTTCCAACACCTGGATGATCATCCCGCTGGGCATCGCCGCCTTCGTAATCTTCTACGCGGTCTTCTACTTCGCCATCACGAAGTTCGACCTCAAGACCCCGGGCCGCGAGGACGACGTCGAGTCTGACGGCTCCGCTGCCATCGCCGCCGCCTCGAGCGACGACAAGTACGCTGCCATCGCCGCGGGCGTCCTGGCTGCCGTCGGTGGCAAGGAGAACATCAAGAACTATGACTTCTGCGCCACCCGCCTGCGCTTTGAGGTCGTTGACTCCTCCAAGGTTGACGAGGCCGCCTGCAAGGCCGCCGGTGCCGTCGGCGTCATCCGTCCGTCCGCCGAGAGCGCCCAGGTCATCATTGGCACTCAGGTCCAGGCCGTCTACGACGAGCTGAAGAAGCTCGCCTAGCAGCCCCGCGGGCCCAAGACCCGCAATCTCCGCAAAGATTGGCCCGTCCCCTGCGTTTGGGGGCGGGCCTTCCTGCAATTGATGTTTAATCGTGTCTTGAGGGGGAGCCCACGCGTGGGCTCGACGTTTTGGCTACCAGGCGCGTTGCGCCACGGAGTCGAGGAGGCTCACAACATGGGAACGTATGCCATAAAGGCCGAGAAGTTCGTCCTGCCGGGGGGCCTCATGGGGCCTGGCTACCTGACCGTCGCGGACGGCGCCTTTGGTGCCTACTCCGACGAGGCGCCTGCGGGCGCGGAGGTGCTCGACCTCTCCGGCAAGTGGGTGGCGCCGGGCTTTGTTGACACGCACATCCACGGCTTCTACAACCACGCCACCACGGACTGCGATGCCGAGGGCATCAACATCTCAAGCGCCGAGCTGGCTCGTCGCGGAACCACGTCCTGGCTGCCCACCACGTTCACGGAGAGCCCGGAGCACATCCGCGCGGCCTGCGCCGCCATAGCCCAGGCCGACGAGGAGCGCGGTCCCGAGTTTGCCGGCGCCCATATCCAGGGCATCTACCTGGAGGGGCCCTTCTTCACGCAGAAGCACGTGGGCGCCCAGAACCCCGAGTACCTCATCGACCCCTCGGTCGAGCTCTTCGAGGACTGGCAGGAGGCCGCTGGCGGCCGCATCCGCAAGAGCGCCCTGGCGCCCGAGCACGACGGCTCCGTGGAGTACGTCTCCGCGCTGGCCGCCAAGGGCGTGGTCACCTGCATCGGCCACTCCGACGCTACCTACGACCAGGCGCTCGCTGCCGTCAACGCCGGTTCCACGTGCTTCGTGCACACCTACAACGGCATGCGTGGCCTGCACCACCGCGAGCCGGGTATCGTCGGGTGCGCCATGACCACGCCCCAGACCTACGCGGAGCTCATCTGCGACGGCCACCACGTCATGCCCGCCGCCATCAACGCGCTTGTGCGCGCCAAGGGCTGGGACCACGTGGTCCTCATCACCGACGCGCTGGGCTGCGCCGGCATGCCCGAGGGCGAGTACATGAGCGGCGGCCTGCCCGTGGTCATGCGCGACGGCGCTTGCTACCTGCGGGACGAGGGCAACCTCGCCGGGTCGGTGGCCACCATGGCCGAGGTCGTCAAGAACGTCTATGACTGGGGCATCGTCACGGCCGAGCAGGCCATCCGCATGGGCACCGAGGTCCCGGCGCGCTCTGCGGGCATCGACGCCGTCTGTGGTTCCATCAAGCTCGGCCGTGCGGCCGACTTCGTCGCACTGGAGCCCGACCTCACGCTTGCGGCAACATACCTGGCGGGCGAGCTGGTCAAGTAGGCCCTGCGCCCGGCAAAACAGCGTACAAAATAACGGACGCCCTTCTCGCCAACTGCGCAAACGCAGGCGAGAAGGGCGTCCTGGTCGTTATTTTGTACGCTAATGGCGGGGCCGTCGCCCGCGCTGCCGTCCGCGCGGCCGCTCCTACCACACCGTCATGGGCCAGTCCTGGGCGGCGGCGCAGATGGTGAGGTGGCCGTCGGGCGTGCGGGCCTCGGTGAAGGCGTCATTTGCGGCGGCAGCCCCCACGACCTCGGCCAGCGTGCGCACGCAGGTGCTCGGGCGGTTGTTCTCCTGCGAGAGGTGCATGGCAACCACGGTCTCCGTGTCCTCGCCCACCAGTTGCGTCAGCGCCTGGGCCGCCTGCGCGTTGGAGAGGTGGCCGCAAGCGCCGCCCACGCGCGCCTTGAGGTAGGCGGGGTAGGGGCCGCTTGCCAGCATGCGCTCGTCGTGGTTGGACTCCAGCGCCAGGATGCGCACGCCGCGGAGTGCCTCCATGGCCTCTTTGCCCAGGTGGCCGGTGTCGGTGCAGTAGCCCAGGGCGTCGTCCTCCGTCTCAAAGCGGAAGCCCATGGGGTCGGGCACGTCGTGGTAGGTGGGAAAGGCCTGCACGCGCATGCCGGCCACCTCAAAGGCGTCCGAGTGCCCCATCAGCTCAAACGGAAGCTCGGTCAGGTACTTGCGGGCGCCCACGGTGCCCGCCGTGGCAATGAGCCGCCCGTCAAAGTGGTTGCAGAAGACGGAGAGGCCCGCCACGTGGTCGGAGTGGTCGTGCGTGAGCAGCACCGCCCGGACGCGACTCATGTCAACGCTCAGCTCCGCCGCCCGCTGCATGAGGGCGCGGCGAGAAATGCCGCAGTCCACCAGGACTGAGCCCTCGGGCCCCTCCACCACGGCGGCGTTTCCCTTGGAGCCGCTGGCAAGGACGTGCAGGTGAATCTGTGGGGTCATGGGGGACTTCCGACCTTTCTGCCCGGCGGGCGCGGTTGCCGTACACTCAAGAGGTGCCCCTTGGGCGGGGCGCGGCCGCGGGGCTGCGCACTTCCTGCCAGGGGCACGCAAACAGGTTACACGTAGGGGAGGACAAGATGCCGAGCGTTTCTAGGCGCTACCCGGCGGGGGGCAGCCGCTTTGAGCGACCGAGCGCCCGCGTTGACCAGGAGCTGCGCGCCCCCGTGGTGCTCATGGTCTCCGGTGGCGCGGACTCCACGGCGCTGCTGGTGCTGGCCGCCACCTCCTCCCTGGACATTGACGACGGCCGTGGCTCCGCCCGTATTGCCCGCGAGCGCCTGCACGTCCTGCACGTCAACCACCAGCTGCGCGGCATTGACGCCGAGGAGGACGAGGAGTTTGTCCGTGGGCTGGCGGACCGCTACGGCATTCCCTGCACCGTCTGCCGCGCGGACGTGGCGGCGCTTGCCGCGCAGACGGACGGCAACGTGGAGAACGCCGGCCGCGAGCTGCGCTACCGCGAGGCAAACCGCCTGGCAAACGCCCTCTCCGCGGAGTTTGGCACGCCCCGCTCCGCCGCGCGCATCCTGACCGCCCACACGGCCGACGACCGCGCGGAGACCTTCTTCATGAACGCCATCCGCGGCACGGGCGCCTCCGGCCTCTCGTCCATCCCGCGCCGACGCAACCGCATCGTGCGGCCGCTGCTGGACCGTACCCACGAGGACCTCTGCGACCTCCTGCGCATGCGCGGCATCGTCTGGCGAGAAGACCAGACCAACTCCGACACCCGCTACCTGCGTTCCTTTGTGCGTCATGAGGTCATGCCCCGCGTGAGGGCCAGGAACCCCCGCGTCACGGCGAGCCTGGCCAACACCTGCGACATCCTCTCGGAGGAGGACGCCTACCTCACCGCGGTCTCTTCTCGCACGCTGCGCGAGCTAACGCGCCGCAGCTCGGAGGGGGTGCTCACGTTGGACGCGGCCCGTCTGGCGGCATGCGAGGTGGCCATTGCCCGCCGCGCGGTGCGCCAGGCCATTCTGCTGGTGTGCCCGGACGCGCGCCTTGAGGCCCGCCACGTGGCCGGGGTCCTCGAGGTGGTCTCTGCGGGGGCGGGGTCGGTCACCATCCCCATGGGCGTGGACGCCCGCGTGGAGCACGGCCTGCTCACGCTGAGGGCCCGCGGGGCCGCGCCGGTGCCGGAGTCCGGCTGGCTGGACGTCCCCGGCCGCATGGCGCTGCCGGACGGTCGCGTGCTTGCGGCGCGCCTGCTGCCTGTGCCTGAGGCCACGGACGTTCCCGCGCTGGCCCGCAGCCACGGGCTTGAGTGGGAGGGCCAGTCGGCCCTGCTGGACGCGCAGGCCGCGGGCGTGGACGCCTCCCTGGGCGGCCGCCTCTGGGTGGACGTGCCGCACCCCGGCGACGTCATGTGCCCCCTGGGCATGCACGGGCAGAGCAAGAAGCTCTCGGACCTCATGGGCGAGGCCCACGTCCCGGTGGCGGAGCGGGCGGCTCAGCCCGTGGTGCACACCTCTCCCACCGGCTCGGTGGTGTGGGTGGCGGGCCTTCGCGCGGACGAGCGCATGCGCTGCACCCCGGCAACCAGACAGCTGCTAGAATTAAGAATCCTGCCTGCCTAGCGGACCGGTGTCCGGCAGGCGCGGTATCCTAGGCACGCACGGCCGCCCAGGCGGCACGCAGAAACGCAGACCATCCCAGGAAGGGGACCTCATGGAGGCACTGCACCCGGACGTTTCCGAAGTCATTCTGAGCGAGGAGGACATCAAGTCCATCGTCAGCCGCATGGGTGCTGAGATCACGCGTGACTACAAGGACAAGAACCCCCTGCTGGTCACCGTCCTTAAGGGTGCCGTCATCTTCACGGCAGACATCATGCGCGCCATCGAGTGCCCGGTCGCCGTGGACTTCATGGCCGTCTCCAGCTACGGCGACGGCGTGAAGAGCTCCGGCGTGGTCCGCATCCTCAAGGACCTGGACGCCAAGATCGAGGGGCGCGACGTCCTCATCGTGGAGGACATCCTCGACTCCGGCATCACGCTCTCCTACCTCATCAAGATGCTCGAGTCCCGCAACCCCAAGTCCGTCAAGGTGGCGGCCTTCCTGGTGAAGGACGTCGAGGGCAAGAAGCCCGCCGTCCACCCGGAGTACGTGGGCACCCACGTGCCCGATGCCTTCATCGTGGGCTACGGCCTGGACTACGCGGAGCGCTACCGCAACCTTCCCTACATCGGGGTGCTCAAGCCTGAGGTCTACAGCTAACAGACACCACGACCCGCTCCGGCGGGTCGTTTGCTTACCTGGGTCTTCCGGCGAGAGGCACTTCTCGCCTGGCGGGCCGTCGCAACCACGTGCAGCAAGGAGCTCCACCAGTGTCAGACAAGAACGACAGCAAGCTTCCCAACATCCCGGGCGGCGAGGGCCCCAAGGACCCTCGCGTCAACGCCATCACGGCCATCCTGCTTCTGGCCGTGCTGGGCTACCTCATCTTTGGCATGGGCTCCAACCCCTTTGCCGCCAGCGGCGCGGACACCCTGGCCACCAGCGACTTCGTGGCCGCCGTCAAGGACGACCGCGTGAAGGACGTGACCTTCAAGTACGCCGACGGCAGCCTCACGGGCACCTACTGGGCAAACGGCTCCGACAAGGGCTCCTCCTCGGCGCTCAAGAGCTTCAAGAGCGTCTACGTGGGCGCGGACTCCCTGGCGGAGCTCATGTCCGAGCACCCCGGCACCACCTACCGCATTGACACCAGCTCCGACGAGGTGCTACAGACGCTGCTCTTCTCGGTGCTGCCCACCGTCATCATGCTGCTGGTCTTCATCTACTTCATGCGCCGCGTTGGAAACCAGAACGGGCAGGCCATGTCCTTCGGCAAGACCAAGGCCCTGACGGCCGAGGGGGAGCGCCCCAAGGTCAAGTTCTCCGACGTCGCGGGCATCGACGAGGCCGTGGAGGAGCTCCAGGAGGTCCGCGACTTCCTCTCCGAGCCGGAGCGCTACCGCAAGATGGGCGCCAAGATCCCGCACGGCGTCCTTCTGGTGGGCCCTCCGGGAACGGGCAAGACCCTGCTGGCCAAGGCCGTGGCCGGCGAGGCGGGCGTGCCGTTCTTCTCCATCAGCGGCTCTGACTTTGTGGAGATGTTCGTGGGCGTGGGCGCCTCCCGCGTGCGCGACCTCTTCAAGCAGGCCAAGGAGGCCGCTCCCTGCATCATCTTCATCGACGAGATTGACGCCGTGGGACGCCAGC
>OGRN01001819.1_pt1 | contig 17505 bp, 15 predicted proteins | sample 1553401 | NCBI WGS metagenome assembly OGRN01 (sample SAMEA2580096, study PRJEB22360) | human gut metagenome | biome: human gut; feature: human-associated habitat; material: faeces | place: Denmark | collected 2008/2010 | reverse complement strand
AGATCGCAGGTCTTGATGTAAAACGTATCATCAACGAGCCTACAGCAGCAGCTCTGGCATATGGTCTTGACAATGAAAAAGAGCAGAAGATCATGGTATATGACTTAGGAGGCGGTACTTTCGATGTATCCATCATCGAGATCGGCGACGGTGTTATTGAAGTATTGTCTACAGCCGGAAATAACCGTCTGGGCGGCGATGATTTCGACCAGAAGCTGACAGATTACATGATCTCTGAGTTTAAGAAACAGGAAGGCGTAGATCTTTCCAATGATAAGATGGCACTTCAGAGACTGAAAGAAGCAGCAGAGAAGGCAAAGAAAGAGCTGTCTTCTGCAACAACTACAAACATCAACCTTCCGTTCATCACTGCAACAGCAGACGGACCGAAACACTTTGATATGAACCTGACCAGAGCGAAATTCGATGAACTGACCAATGATCTGGTTATGAAGACATCTGAGCCTGTTCAGAGAGCACTTTCTGATGCGGGAATTACTGCCGCAGATCTGGGCCAGGTATTGCTGGTAGGTGGTTCTACACGTATTCCTGCTGTACAGGAAGAAGTAAAACGTCTGACAGGAAAAGAGCCAAGCAAGTCTCTGAACCCAGATGAGTGTGTTGCACTTGGAGCATCTGTTCAGGGTGGTAAACTGGCCGGTGACACAGGCGCAGGCGATATCCTTCTTCTGGACGTAACCCCACTGTCACTGTCCATTGAGACCATGGGAGGTGTTGCGACCAGACTGATCGAGAGAAATACAACCATCCCGACCAAGAAGAGCCAGATCTTCTCTACAGCAGCAGATAACCAGACAGCCGTTGATATCAACGTTGTACAGGGCGAGCGTCAGTTCGCAAGAGACAACAAGTCTCTTGGACAGTTCAGACTGGACGGCATTGCACCGGCTCCGCGTGGAGTACCGCAGATCGAGGTTACCTTCGATATCGATGCAAACGGTATCGTAAATGTATCCGCAAAAGATCTTGGAACCGGAAAAGAGCAGCATATTACCATCACGGCAGGATCCAATATGTCTGATGAAGAGATCGACAAAGCTGTAAAAGAGGCGGCTGCATTTGAGGCCCAGGATAAGAAACGTAAGGAAGGCATCGATGCCAAGAATGAAGCAGACGCTATGGTATTCCAGACAGAAAAAGCACTGAAGGAAGTCGGTGACAAGCTGGACGGAGCAGATAAAGCGGCCGTAGAGGCAGACTGCAAAGCATTAAAAGAACTGCTTGAGAAGGTCAATATGGATGATATGACCGATGCACAGATCGCAGAGATCAAAGCAGGTAAAGATAAGCTGACAGAAAGCGCTCAGAAGCTGTTTACAAAGATGTATGAGCAGGCCGGAGCGGCAGCAGGAGCACAGGGATCAGGCGCAGGCCCGGATATGGGTGCGGGAGCAGGATCAAGCGCAGGCCCGGCTCCGGATGGGTTCCAGGGCGATGATGTAGTCGACGGAGATTATAAAGAAGTATAATAACTAGAAAAGGGATAAATCATGGCAGAATCAAAGAGAGATTATTATGAGGTGCTGGGTGTCAGCAGAGATGCTGACGAGGCAACTCTGAAAAAAGCATACAGACAGATTGCCAAGAAGTATCATCCTGACATGAACCCTGGAGATGCAGAGGCGGAAAAAAAGTTCAAAGAGGCCTCAGAAGCATATGCGGTGCTTAGTGACCCTGATAAGAGAAGGCAGTATGACCAGTTTGGTCATGCTGCTTTTGAGGGCGGTGCAGGAGGCGCTGGCGGATTTGGCGGATTTGACTTCAGTGGTGCGGATTTCAGCGATATCTTCGGGGATATCTTTGGAGATCTGTTTGGCGGAGGCGGCCGCAGAGGCCGTGCAAACCAGGGGCCGATGAAGGGAATGAATGTTCGTAAGAGTGTGCGGCTTACATTTGAGGAGGCTGTGTTTGGATGTGAGAAAGAGCTGGATGTGGTATTAAAGGATCCTTGTCCGAAGTGCCATGGTACAGGAGCAAAACCGGGAACATCCCCGGAGACCTGCCCGAAGTGTGGAGGAAAAGGCCAGGTAGTCTACACGCAGCAGTCATTCTTTGGAACGGTACAGAATGTGCAGACCTGTCCGGATTGTCATGGTACAGGGAAGATCATACGGGAAAAATGTCCGGACTGTAGCGGAACCGGATATGTATCCAACCGCAAAAAGATATCCGTATCGATACCGGCAGGAATTGATAATGGACAGAGCGTCCGGATCAGGGAAAAAGGAGAGCCGGGAGTCAATGGAGGCCCAAGAGGAGATCTTCTTGTGGAAGTCAGTGTATCCAGACATCCGATTTTCCAGAGACAGGATATGCATATCTTTTCCACTGTGCCGATTTCGTTCGCGCAGGCAGCTCTGGGTGGGGAAATCAAGATTAAGACCGTGGATGGAGATGTGCTGTATACAGTGAAACCTGGAACAAAGACAGATACCAAAGTCCGCCTGAAAGGGAAAGGTGTTCCGTCTGTCAGAAATGCACAGGTAAGGGGAGACCACTATGTGACGCTGGTCATCCAGACACCGGAACACTTAAGTGCAGAGGCAAAAGAAGCGCTGCGAAGATTCGATGAGCTGGCTGGAAATACACTGGGGGCCAGTGACAAAAAGGAAAACCATAAAGGGAAAAAGAAGAAGGGCTTTATGGATAAGATGAAGGAAGCCTTTGAAGATCTAGACGAATAAAAAAGAAGTTGTGCTGTAAAAGAAAAGCGCTTTCCGGAGACAGAAATGTCACCGGAAAGCGCTTTTTTCAGGAATTTTGCTATAATGAGGGGGATGCTTTTGGGAAAGCAAGATTTATAAAGAAATTGCAGATAAAAAATATGCAGATTGCATAAAAGAAAAAAAGACATCTGAAATATGCTAAATAGAAAGCACAAAAAAATAGGTGTTTTTTGTGGGAAATCCCACAGAAATAGCAAGAATTATAAAAGAAAAACCAAGATTCGTATGGAAAAGCCGAAAAAAAAAGGATACAATGAAATTAACTTAAAAAACAGATAAAAAGGAGGTAAATTTATGAAAAAGAAAACAGTCAAGAGACTTTTGTCAGCATCTATGGTTACTGTTATGACGGCAGGATTGCTGGCAGGCTGCGGAAGCAGCAGTGACGGCGGTGACAGTGATGAAGGCGGAAGCGGCGATGGAAAAACATTAAAGCTGGCAGCTTTTGAAGGGGGAAACGGAGCTGACATCTGGGAAAAGATCGCGGCAGCCTTTGAGGAAGAATATGACTGCAAGGTAGACTTGGAGTTATCTTCTGAGCTTGACCAGGTACTGACCAAAGAGATCCAGAACGGCGATGTTCCGGATGTGGTTTACTACAACCTGGGACAGGAAAGCGGATTTACAGAGACCATGCTGAAAGAAGAAGCGATCGCGGATATCTCTGATGTCTTTGATGATGAACTTAAAGGAAAAATGGTAGAAGGTATCCTGGACGGTACTGCTGCACAGCCATATGGAGACGGCAAGATCTACCTTGCTCCGATCTTCTATACACAGACAGGTTTCTGGTATAATGCAAATCTGGTAGGAGAAGGAAAAGAATATGCCCTGCCGACAACCTGGGATGAGTTTTTCGCACTTGGAGAGCAGGCAAAGGCAGATGGAAGATCTTTGTTCACTTATCCACAGCCGGGATATTTTGATGCTACCATCTATGCAATGCTGGCACAGGCAGGCGGAACCGATTTCTATAATAATGCGCTGACCTATGATGAAAACACATGGACATCCGATGAAGGAAAGAAAGTGCTTGACACGATTTCCCAGTTAGTATCCAGCGATAACCTTTGGGCTGACACCGTATCCAACGCAAATACAGACGGTGGATTCAAGATCAACCAGCAGGCAGTTATTGATGGCGAAGCGCTCTTTATGCCAAACGGCAGCTGGGTAGTAGGCGAGATGGCAAACTCCACACCAGATGACTATGAATGGGGTGTAATGGGAGTTCCGAAGTGGAGTGCAGATGAGTCACAGTCTGTTTATACATTTACAGAGCAGATGTGGATTCCGGCAGATGCCGAGAATATGGATCTTGCAAAAGACTTCATCAAGTTTATGTACTCGGATACGGTTGTAGACCTTTGCCTGGCAAATAAGACAACAAATGCTGAGACAGGCGAAGAGTCCGATGCACCGATCGTAGTACCGGTTCAGGGAGCGGCTGAAAAACTTCCAGACGGCGTGATTAAGACCAGCTTCCAGACAGGCGATGATGTAGTTGCTGTTACAGGAACATGGGCTACCACAGCTCCGATCGAAGGTCTTGACATGAAGGGATCTATCTACAAACCGATCGACTCCATCAGCACGGGAGATATGACTGTTGACGAGTGGCAGACGCAGCTGACAGACGTATGGGCACAGTGTGCAGATGCCATGGAATAAAACTTTAAATGAAATAGTGAAAGTGTAAAAAAACGGTGAGTTCTTACGCTCACCGTTTTTCAAAAGAAAGGAGAAATGGTATGAATAGAAAACGGGCGCAGGGACGATTTGTCTTTTGCTGTATAGCGCCGGCGGCCATACTTGTGACCCTTTTCATCTTCATTCCGACCATCAATGTATTCCGGATGTCTTTATACCGGATGGGCGGAATTACGAACAGAAAAGAATTTGTAGGATTCAGCAATTTCCAGTCCCTGTTTGATGACAAAAATTTCCTGCAGGCTATGCAGAATTCCATTGCAATCATTGTGCTTGTGACTTTGTTTACAATCTTTTTTGCGATCTTGTTCGGAGCAATCCTGCATCGTGGAAAGTTCAAAGGAAAAAATTTCTTCCGTGTAATTTTCTATATCCCGAATATTTTGAGTATTGTTGTCATCGCGGGTATCTTCGGGGCAGTCTATAACCCAAGTACCGGACTTTTGAACACTTTTCTTAAGGCCATCGGGCTTGATGCCTTGACTCATCAGTGGATGGGGGATCAGAAGATTGTTCTATACTCTATTATCTTTGCGCTTGTATGGCAGGCGATTGGATACTATATGGTCATGTATATGGCCAGTATGGCGGCAATCCCGGAGGATCTTTATGAGGCGGCTTCTCTGGACGGGGCAACCGAACTTCAGATGTTTTTCCAGGTGACCCTTCCTTTAATCTGGAGTAATATCCGTACGACGCTTACCTTCTACATTATCAGTACAATCAACTTAAGCTTCCAGTTTGTACAGATTATGTCTGACGGAGGTCCAAACGGACATTCAGAGGTATTCTTGAACTATATGTATAAGCAGGCATATGGAGCGGGTGTTTATGGATACGGTATGGCTATCGGCGTAGTAGTCTTCCTCTTCTCGTTTGTACTTGCAGCAGTTGTTAACAAGATCACGGACAGAGAAGTTCTGGAATTCTAGAAAGGAGGACAAGAGATTATGAAAAAACAAAATCCGGCAGTTAAAGTCTTGTTTAAAGTCATTGTCTACATAGCGCTGATTGTGATGACGATTTCAATCATTATCCCGGTAGCGTGGGTATTTATGGCAAGCTTTAAGCGGAATGCGGAATTTATCGGGAAAGGGACAAACCCCTGGGCGCTTCCGGAACAACTGCAGTGGCAGAACTTTGTAACAGCGTTTGTGGATGCGGAAATGGGAAAATTCTTCCTGAACTCTGTGATCATAACGGCGCTGTCTCTGGTAATCCTGCTGGTAATTGCGCTTCCGGCAGCTTATGCATTGTCAAGATTTAATTTCAGAGGAAAGAAAGTACTGAACATTGCTTTCATGGCAGGATTGTTTGTAAATATCAACTATATAGTCGTGCCGATCTTTTTGATGCTCAGCGGTGCGAACCGTATGCTGGGAGTGGACTTTTTCCTGGATAACCGGCTGCTTTTATCGATTATTTATGCATCCAGTTCGCTGTCATTCTCCATTTATCTTCTGAGTGGTTATTTCAAAACGCTTCCCAAGGGGTATGAGGAGGCTGCGTATATTGATGGCTGCGGATACTTTAAGACCATGGTCCAAATTATGATTCCTATGGCAAAACCAAGTATTATCACAGTGATTCTCTTCCAGTTCCTGTCGTTCTGGAATGAGTATATTATTGCATTTACATTGATGGATGAAAACAGCACACTGGCAGTTGGATTAAAGAATCTGATGGCAGTGGAAAGAACGGCAACCAACTATGGTATCATGTATGCAGGTCTGGTGATCGTTATGATCCCGGTTCTGATCCTGTATATCTGCGTACAGAAGCAGCTTACCAAGGGTATGACCCTCGGCGGACTGAAAGGATAGGAGGGAGAGCAGAAAATGAGTAATGTTATAAGAAATCTGATCATGTTCATTGTTTTTATTGTATGTCTCGCCCTGATCATTATCGGCCAGAAGAATATCAGCGCATCCGGACTAGTGATGGAGCTGGTCGGGCTGGTTGGACTTTTAACACTGCTGTTCATTTATAACCGGAGATATCAGTAAATGGCAGCGGGAATACAAGAAAGGAGAACGAAAGTGAAAGCACACACAAAAGGCAGAGTTACGATCCCTACAGACGTAGATGTGGTGCCGGAGACCCTGGAGCTTTTGGAGCGATGGGGAGCGGATGCGATCCGGGATTGCGATGGGACTGATTATCCTGAAGAACTTAGAAATGTAGACGCGAAAGTTTACTCCACATATTATACAACAAGGAAGGACAATGAGTGGGCAAAAGCAAATCCGGAAGAGATCCAGCAGATGTATATCATGACACCGTTTTATACGGCCGTGGACAGTGAACTGTCTATTCATCTGATGAATCATCTGTATCCGGATATGCTGAAAGTCAATGACCATGATGATATCACCAGATGGTGGGAAGTCATCGACCGCACAACAGGAACAGTGGTTCCAGTGACCCAGTGGGATTATAATGGAGAGACCGGAGATGTCACAATCCATGATGCGGCGGCATTTCACGATTATACCGTCAGCTTTCTTGCGTATATCATGTGGGATCCGGTACATATGTACAATGCGGTGACCAATGGATGGACGAATTTTGAAAAACAGATTACCTTTGATGTCCGTCAGCCAAAGACTCACCAGTATTCCATGGAGCGCTTAAGAAAATATATTGCGGACAATCCACACATTGACGTAATCAGATATACCACATTTTTCCATCAGTTTACACTGATCTTTGACGAGCTTGCCAGGGAAAAATACGTGGACTGGTATGGTTATTCGGCATCTGTAAGCCCATATATCCTGGAACAGTTTGAGAAGGAAGTGGGTTATCCCTTCCGCCCGGAATATATTATCGACCAGGGATATATGAACAATACCTACAGGATTCCTTCCAAAGAATTCCTGGATTTCCAGGCGTTCCAAAGAAGAGAAGTTACAAAGCTTGCAAAAGAGATGGTAGATATTACCCATGAGTGCGGAAAAGAGGCCATGATGTTCCTTGGTGATCACTGGATCGGCATGGAGCCGTTCATGGATGAGTTTAAGAAGGTCGGACTGGATGCGGTGGTAGGAAGTGTGGGAAACGGAGCCACCTTGCGTCTGATCAGTGATATTGAAGGGGTAAAATATACAGAAGGCCGTCTTCTTCCCTACTTTTTCCCGGATGTATTCCATGAAGGCGGCGATCCGGTGAAGGAGGCAAAGGTGAACTGGGTGACGGCAAGACGCGCCATCTTAAGGAAGCCGATTGACAGGATTGGGTACGGCGGGTATCTGAAGCTGGCCATGGAGTTCCCGGAGTTTATTGATTATGTGGAGAGTGTCTGCAAAGAATTTAGAACATTGTACGATAACATCAAAGGAACCACACCTTATTGCATTAAAAAAGTAGCTGTTTTGAACTGCTGGGGCAAGATGCGGGCATGGGGGAATCACATGGTACACCATGCGATCTACTACAAGCAGAATTATTCCTATGCAGGAGTGATAGAGGCATTAAGCGGTGCTCCGTTTGATGTGAAGTTTATCAGTTTTGACGATATCCGGAAAGATCCGAAAATTCTTGATCATATCGATGTGATTCTGAATGTGGGAGACGGAGATACCGCATACTCCGGCGGGGAAAACTGGACGGATGAGACAATCATCACCGCTGTAAAGAAGTTTATCTATCGAGGCGGAGGCTTTATCGGTGTCGGGGAACCATCTGCTCATCAATATGAAGGACACTATTTCCAGCTGGCGTCTGTAATGGGGGTTGAAAGAGAAAATGGATTTACCCTAAATGCAGATAAGTACAACTGGGAAGAGCATGAACACTTTATCACCGAAGACTGCAAAGGTGAAATTGATTTTGGAGAAGGCAAGAAAAATATCTATGCTTATGAGGGAACAACGATCTTAAATCAGAAAAACCAGGAAGTGCAGATGGCTGTCCGTGAGTTTGGGGCAGGAAGATGCGTCTATATCAGCGGACTTCCTTACAGTTTTGAAAACAGCCGTCTTTTGTACCGCTCGATCATATGGTCTTCGCATGACGAAGAGAATCTTCACAAGTGGTTCAGCACGAACTATAACGTGGAGGTACATGCTTATGTTAAAAACGGCAAGTATTGTGTAGTCAATAATACTTATGAACCACAGAGTACCACAGTATATAAGGGAGATGGAACAAGCTTTGATCTTGACCTGGAGGCAAATGGTATTTACTGGTATGAAATCTAGGATTTAAACGGAGAAGAGAGGTTCATATGAAAGAGCTGCAGCTGTTGATCAAACCTGCCTCTTCGGTATGTAATCTGCAATGCAGGTATTGCTTTTACAGAGATGAGGAAGCGTACCGGCGAGAGAAGGGGCATAAAAGAATGGACAAAGAGACGATGGAGACTCTGATTGACAAAGCGCTTGTGGCATCGCAGACCTGTGTGTTCGGCTTCCAGGGAGGGGAGCCGACACTGGCAGGTCTGCCTTTTTTTAAGGAATTTGCCGCATACGTTGATCGTAAGAAGAGTGCAGGACATCAGATATTTTATACGATCCAGACAAATGGAACAGAGTTGTCTGATGAATGGATGAGATTTTTGCGGGAGCAGAGATTTCTGGTGGGCCTGTCCTTGGACGGGGTGCGGAAAACCCATGATGAAAACCGGAAAGGGCGGGACGGAGAAGGGACATTTTCCACGGTGTTTGATTGTGCAAAGAAGTTAAGATCGTATCAGATTCCTTTTCATATACTCTGTGTGCTGAACCGGCAGACAGCAGAACATATAGAGGCGGTCTACCGTTTTTTCTGCCGGAAAGGATTTTATGAACAGCAATATATTCCCTGTCTGGATCCGCTGGGAGAAAAGAGGGGAAAGAGAAGTTATTCTTTGACGCCTGCCCTGTTCGAGGAGGCCATGAAAAAGCTTTTTGACCTTTGGTACGTGGATCAGATGGAGGGAGTGCCTGTCTATATCCGTCAGTTTGAAAATTATGTGAAAATATTAGCAGGAGAACAGCCTGAGGCATGCAGCATGTACGGGAAATGCAGCATGCAGAATGTAATTGAGAGTGACGGCACAGTTTATCCGTGTGACTTTTATGCATTAGATGATTGGGCGATGGGGAATATCAAGAATCCAGATGTAAATTTTGAAAAACTCTGGAAGTGGTCTGTATCAGATCCCCCGGCTCCTTTTTTTAAAGAGGCATCGAAGCGGGATTTCCGGTGTGGAGGATGCAGATGGTATCCGCTGTGCAGAGGAGGATGCAAAAGAGACTGCGAACCGGGAGAAGAAGGATTCCGAAATGTGTATTGTGAGTCTTACCAGAACTTTTTTGCTTATAGTATCGGAAGACTGGAAAGGATCACAGCTTTTCGGATGCGTTTTCCTTACGGTATTTGATCGGGGTGACACCGTACTTTTTCCGGAAGGACTGGGTAAAGTAGGACTGGGAGGAAAAGCCTACGGAGGAAGAGATCGAGGAAATGGAGTGATCCGTATCCCGAAGAAGTGTGCAGGCCACATCCAGCCTTTTGTTGTTCAGGTACTGAATCGGAGATTGCCCGGTATATTTGGTAAAGGAATGTGCCATGTAGTATTTATTCATATGTGTCAGATCAGTCAGAGTGTCTAAAGTAATATGATCTGCATAATTCGTATCCAGATATTCTTTGACCTGTGCACATTCCTTTGTCATGTGTGTGGAAGTTATGGGGACAGGAATCAAATGCTGGGAGCGGATGATCCGGAGAATCAGAATCTCCAGAAGATTTTGACAGATCTTATCAGAACCGTATGACTGGCTGCGCACTTCAAAAAGGATCTGCGCAAACAGACCCTCAATCAGATCCTGGTTTGAAAAATTACAGAAAAACTGAACGCTGGAATTACTGTCGGATTCCGGCTGAAAGATAATCCCGTCAATTCCAATCACATAGTACTCAAGCGGGTTGTTAAGGGCAGACTGTTCCGTATGCTCCAGATAAGGGGGAACGATGATCAGATCCCCCCTTTTGATAGGATAGGCTTGATTACGGAAAAGAAAATTTCCTCCGCCTCCGGCAACGAAGAACAGTTCTGTAAAGTGATGAGTATGAAAAACACTAGGCCAGTCCTTTTCATCTTTTGAAAAGGAGATGGAAAGAAGGCGGACATTTAATTTTTCAATATCAGAAGTCTGGATGGAATACTGCCTGTGGCTCATAGAAAGTCTCCTTTATGAAAGTAAAAATGGTACCGACTGCCGAAGATCAGCTGTCCTGGGCGCAATCCATCGTAGGAGGATAGCTGCGTCCGGCAATCAGCTGTTCCCCGTCCGTAAAGCCTTCCGGCCGGCCTTTCAAGGACTGGATCAGGCAGGAACGAAGAAATTGAATCCGTTCCTGGGAAGAGCTGTCATGGATCAGATCATTTAGTTCATGCGGGTCTTCTGTCAGATCAAAATATTGTTCCTGTCCGGTGACAGAATGCCAGATATATTTGTCCTCTGTGGTCACAATCCAATGATTGGAAAATTCACCATAGGAATGTTCTCCATGGAGCCAGGGGCGGACGGATGCTTCTGGATGAACTGCAAGCGGCAGAAGGCTTGAACCGTCTACGCTGTCTGGAACAGGAGCTCCTGCTGCAGAAAGAAGTGTCGGCATGATGTCCCGCAGTTCTACAACACTGTGGCAGATCTGAGAAGATTTGATCTCCGGCAGGATATGTTTACCGGCAGTGATGAAAAGCGGAATATGGCAGCTCCCTTCATAAGGTCTGGATTTGCGGAACATGTGGTGGTCACAAAGTTCTTCGCCGTGGTCAGAGGTAAAAAGGATCAGGGTGTCATCGTACAGTTCCTGCTCGATCAATGCCATGATAAGCCTGCCGATCTGGTGGTCCAGATGGGTGATGCAGGCATAGTATCCAATCTGCGCCTGACGGATCAATTCCGGGTCAGAAGGACCGGTTTTTGAATCAAAGATGCGTCCATTTTGTTTTAGATATTCGTCTGTCTCCCAGCTGCCGACAAAAGGTTCCCGGAGTCTGGCATTCCGGTAGAGGTCAAAATAAGGCGCAGGTGCGTCAAACGGGGGATGAGGACGCAGGTAAGACGCCATCAGGAAGAAAGGCATCCTGGGATCGCGGCGTCGTAAGAAATCCAGACACTGATCAGTGACCCAATTCGTGGGATGGTATTTTTCCTCATGTGTCCAGGGACGTGCGAGAAAACTGTTGCAGTCGATCCCGGTATCGGTAACATCTGCGTCAGCCCCCAGTTCCTTTTTGAACCAGTAGAAGTAATCATCGGCGACAAACTGAGACTCCCGGAATGGGACGCTGCCATACCGGGCGCTGTGGAGGTAGCCGTCATGAAGATCCACATGATGGAATCCCAGGTAGTTCCGTAGCGGATGCACATGCATCTTGCCGACACACTGGGTATAATAACCGGATTTTGCCAGCTCACCAGCCAGCGTATGGGAATAATTCCAGGGAATATTATCTTCATATCCTACCCTGCCATGATGACTCTGTTCCATGCCGGTATGCAGAGCGGCTCTGGCGGCGATACAGCTTGGGCAGGCGCTGTAAGCATGGTCAAAAACAACGCCCCGTGAGGCGAGAGTGTCGAGATATGGAGTTTTTACATCGGGGTGTCCTGCATATCCAAGGCAGTCTCCTCGTAACTGATCCGTCATGAGTAAAATAATATTTGGTTTCTTCATGGGCTTTTCCTCGCTTTACTACTATTAATTCTACAATAATACAATCCAACTGGAAAAGCAAGCAGATTCCAGAGTGAAAAGAAGATCTGGAGGGTAGATGAAAAAGGAAAAACAGGTTATAATGTAAAAATACTTGAGAGAAGGATGGGGGCAAACAATGGGAATGATATTTGCGTTTTTTGCAGTCAGTATTTTATCGTCGATAGCAGGTTCGATCTGTGGGATCGGAGGAGGAGTGATCATAAAGCCGGTACTGGATGCTGCCGGGATTATGAGCGTAAGCAGTATCAGTTTTCTTTCTGGGTGTACAGTTCTTGCGATGTCGCTGGTGTCTGTATATAAAAATATAAAGGGAGGAACAGCAAAGTTAAATATAAAGACTTCCACAGCTCTGGCAGTGGGAGCGGCGGCCGGAGGCGCGGCTGGCAAATCAATGTTTCAGGCGTTAAAACAGGCAGCAGGAAATGAAGAGCTGGTGGGAATGGTACAGGCATTAGTGCTGATCGCCATTACGCTAGGAACCTTGATCTATACCCTATATAAAGAACACATACACACCATGACATGTGGTCAGATATGGGTCTGTCTGGGCATTGGCCTTCTTCTTGGAATCATGTCCAGTTTTCTGGGGATTGGAGGAGGCCCGATCAACCTGGTTGTGCTGGGATATTTCTTTTCTATGACGACGAAAGAAGCAGCGCTTTCTTCCCTTTATATTATTATGTTTTCGCAGATTACCAGTCTGATTCAGACTTGTATAACGGGAAATATTCCCGATATGGAGGTCTCATACCTGGCTTTTATGATTGCAGGAGGAATCCTGGGAGGGACTATCGGAAGCAAGGTAAATAAAAAGATCAGTGATGCAGGTGTGGATAAGCTTTTCATTTTTCTGATGGCAGTGATTGTGCTGATCAATATTTATAATGCTGTGAAGTTTTCCGGCCTGGTTATTTAGAAAACTTTGTGGGGAAAAGGAGGAAGGGACAGGATAATGGATCTGCAGAAATATTTGCCATGGGATGATGAGATGCATCATATGATCCCGCTGGACTGTATATCAGGTTTTGACGTGCGGCCTGGATTTTACATATATGAGGGGGCAACGCCGATTCCGAATGGAGTAAACTTTACGGTACATTCTCACGGGGCAGTATCCTGCGAACTCCTGCTATATCATCGGATGGCAGAACACCCCTATGCCATACTTCCATTTCCGGAAAATTATAAAATCGGAGATGTTTATTCCATGATTGTTTTTGGATTGAACGTAGAGGAGTTTGAGTATGCGTATCGTCTGGATGGCCCTTATGATCCGTCCAGGGGCCTTTTGTTTGACCGTAATCATATCCTTCTTGATCCTTATGCGAAAGCAGTTACCGGACAGAGTGTCTGGGGGAAAAAAGTAAGTGATAAGGGTTACCGGGCCAGGGTAGTGCGAAATAATTTTGACTGGGGAACGGCCGCAAACCCAAAGATTCCTATGGAAGACCTGATTATTTATGAACTGCATGTACGGGGATTTACGAAAATGGCGGCAGATGTTACAGCGCCGGGCACATTTCTTGGAATCCGGGAAAAAATCCCTTACCTGAAAGAGCTGGGGGTTAATGCGGTTGAGATGATGCCGATTTTTGAGTTTGATGAGCTTAGCGGCAGGAGAACTGTGAATGGGAAAGAGGTACTGAATTACTGGGGATATAATACAGTAAGCTTTTTTGCACCTAATACCAGCTATGCATCAGCAACAGAGTACAACCAGGAAGGGCTGGAACTCAAAGAGCTGATCAAGGAGCTGCATGAAAACGGAATGGAAGTAATCCTGGATGTCGTGTTTAACCATACGGCAGAAGGAAATGAGGATGGACCTTTTATCTCTTTTAAGGGATTTGATAATAATATTTACTATCTTCTGACACCGGAAGGATATTATTATAATTTTAGTGGATGCGGAAATACCATGAACTGTAATCATCCAGTAGTACAGCGTATGATCATTGACTGCCTGAGATACTGGGTGACGACTTATCGGATTGATGGATTCCGCTTTGATCTGGCCTCGATTCTTGGACGCAATGAGGATGGATCACCGATGGAGAAACCGCCGCTTTTACAGGCTCTGGCCTGTGACTCTGTTCTTGCGGATACGAAATTGATCGCAGAAGCCTGGGACGCGGGAGGATTGTACCAGGTGGGAGCTTTTCCGGCCTTTCACCGCTGGAGTGAATGGAACGGCCGATACCGGGATGACTTAAGAGAGTATTTAAAGGGAGGGATCTGGTGTGCGCCTGCGGCGGCACGAAGGATCGGAGGTTCTTTGGATCTTTATGATCCGGTGGTACGAGGGCCTGGCGCGTCTGTGAATTTTATCGATTGTCATGACGGGTTTACGCTGTATGACTTATATACTTATAATCAGAAACACAATGAGGAAAATGGATGGGACAATACAGACGGCTGCGATGACAACCGAAGCTGGAACTGTGGGACAGAAGGGGAGACAGAGGATGAAGAGGTCAGAAAGCTTCGGATGAAGCTGATACGAAATGCCTGTGCGGTTCTTCTGACAAGCAGGGGGACGCCGATGTTTCTGGCAGGAGATGAGTTCTGCAATACACAGTTTGGCAACAATAATGCTTATTGCCAGGATAATGAGATCTCCTGGCTTGACTGGGAACGGCTTAAAATATATCGGAAGATATATCAGTTTTTTTGTCATATGATAAGTTTCCGAAAACGCCATCCGGTGGTCCGAAGGAAGGGAAAGGCTGCGGTCTGTGGCTTTCCGGATATCAGTTTTCATGGCAGAAAGCCGTGGGAGGCGGATTATGAAAACGATGGACGTCTGATAGCGGTGATGTTTGCTGGATATGATCCCCAGAAGAACCAGGATGATATCGTATATCTGATCGTTAACGCATTCTGGGAAGCAGCAGAGGCAGAGCTTCCTGTGCTGCCGGAAGGAATGGTCTGGCAGATGGAGATCAATACCGGAGCTGAGAAGGAAGAATACCGGGATACTCCGCTGATTATCGGAGACGGCCGGGTGCTGGCGGGAGAACGCTCTGTGCTGATTCTGACAGCAGAGAAAAAGCAGTAAACAGAACATATAGAGAAAAGAAAGGATAACAGAACGATGATTTTTTTGGGAAAAGAAGAGATCGAAGCAGTGATGGATGTCAATGTGATGATGGATCAGATTGAAGAGGCCTATCGGATTTTTGGGAAAGGCGCTTATTATATGCCGCCCCGTCCGGTGATCGAACATGAAAATAAGACATTGATCTACATGCCCTGTTATACAAAGGAAGTCATCGGCACCAAGATGCTGACCATGTTTCCGGAAAATGCGAAATTAGGATTGCCATCGATCGACGGTCTGGTAATCTTAAATGATGCACAGACGGGAGCTCCGCTGGCTGTGCTGGACGGTCAGACGGTAACGGCCTGGAGAACAGGCGCGGTGGGAGGTGCAGCCATCCGCCATCTGGCAGATAAGAATGCCCGTACAGTGGGGATTGTCGGTGCGGGTGTGCAGGGATTCTATCAGGCTGTGTATGCCTGTGCGGCAAGAAAGATCCATACGGTTTATATTTATAATCATAGCAACAGGGATCTGACAGATTATCTTGAGAGGCTGAAAAAAGCTATTGATAATCCAGGTATAAAGGTAGTACAATGTAAGTCAGTGGAGGAGCTGGCAAGACAGAGTGATATTATCTGCACAACCACCCCTTCGAATATACCGGTACTTCCTGATGACCGGGAACTGTTAAGAGGCAAGTGTATCATTGCAATTGGATCTTATACCCCGGAAATGCGGGAAATTCCGGACGCTGTCTGGGATGTGGCGGAGAGGGTCTATATTGAACTTCCTTATGCGTGTGAAGAGAGCGGCGATTTATGCCAGCCGCTTTCTGAGGGAAGGCTTACGAAGGACCGGATTGTGCTGATGAGTGACTATCTTGCATCCGGCGAACGGGAAGAATCGGGAAATGGAAAGACTACCTACTTTAAGTCTGTAGGAATGGGTCTTTTTGATGTGTGTGTTGCACAGAAAATATTAGAGATAGTAAAGGAGAGGTAACAATGAAAATCGTAGCAACAAAAAAAGCACCGGCAGCACTTGGACCATATTCACAGGGATATACGCACGGCGGAATGTTTTATTCAGCAGGACAGCTTGGAGCGGATCCTGAGACAGGAGACCTGGCAGAGGGAATCGAAGGCCAGGCAGACCGTGCATGCCAGAATATGGCAGCAGTTCTGGAAGCAGCAGGAACTTCTTTTGATAATGTCGTAAAGACTACATGCTTCCTGGCAGATATGGGAGATTTTGCAGCATTTAACGATGTTTATGCGAAATATTTTACGTCTAAGCCGGCAAGAAGCTGTGTGGCTGTAAAGACGCTTCCAAAGAATGCTCTGTGCGAGATCGAAGTTATCGCAGTTGTAGAAGAGTAAAGGAAAGAGGTTAGTAAAAATGGCAGAACAGCAAAACGGATGCTCTCCATCTGACTGTGCCGGGTGTGCCCATGCAGATTCCTGCAGCAGTAAACCACAGGACTTCCGCAAACCGGCTAATGCGCATTCTCATATCGGGAAGGTGATCGCGGTAGTCAGTGGTAAGGGAGGCGTTGGAAAATCCATGGTGACAGCTTCGCTGGCACGGACCATGCGTGAGCAGGGGTTCCAGGTGGGTATCCTGGATGCGGATATTACGGGACCATCAATCCCGAAAATGTACGGGATCCATCAGACAGCCTCCGGAAATGGAGAAGAGATCTATCCGGTGGAGGCAAAGGATGGGACAAAGATCATGTCTGTCAATCTTCTGCTGGAGCATGAGTCTGATCCGGTAATCTGGAGAGGGCCGATTATCGCAGGCGTGGTGACTCAGTTCTGGACGGACGTTGTATGGGGAGATCTGGACTATCTGTTTGTGGACATGCCTCCGGGAACCGGGGACGTGCCTTTGACCGTATTCCAGTCTCTTCCGGTGGACGGGGTAGTTATCGTTACTTCTCCGCAGGAGCTGGTACAGATGATCGTAGAAAAGGCATACAATATGGCAGTACAGATGAACATTCCCGTGCTTGGCGTAGTGGAAAACTACAGCTACCTGGTGTGCCCGGACTGCGGAAAGAAAATTTCCGTGTTCGGAGAAAGCCACGTAGATGAGGCGGCTGCACGACTTGGCATCCCTGTACTTGGCAAGATGCCTATCGATGCAGGACTGGCAGAGACCGTGGCCCAAGAACGGTTTTATGAGGCAGACAATCCGTATCTTGCAGACGTGGTAAATAAAATGTAGTGAAAGGGGACGTACACTTTTTTGATATGCTCCCTTCTAAGTAGACAAGTGAAATAATAA
>OGRN01001810.1_pt1 | contig 17547 bp, 14 predicted proteins | sample 1553401 | NCBI WGS metagenome assembly OGRN01 (sample SAMEA2580096, study PRJEB22360) | human gut metagenome | biome: human gut; feature: human-associated habitat; material: faeces | place: Denmark | collected 2008/2010 | reverse complement strand
AACGGCAGGCAGGCGGAAACGTGGCGTGACCATTACATGAAATTTCTGGGAAAACTCAGGAAGACATATCCGGATGCACACATAATCTGCTGTACCACACTTCTCTGTCATGACTGTTCATGGGACAAGGCTATAGATGAAGTGGTTGACACTATGAATGATAAAATGATAACTCATTATGTATATGGAAGAAACGGGTGCGGCACGCCAGGACATTTGAGGATACCGGAGGCGTGTGAGATGGCAACGGAGCTGACCGAATATATAGAAGGTCTCGAAATTGAGGGGTGGAATTAAATTATATCCTAACTTAGAGGTAAGATAGGATTATTAATGAGCTGATGTTCAAATATGGAGGATGAACCATGGAAAATTATGATCTTGAAAGAATAAAATCAGTTATACAGCGCGCCCAGAGTGGACAGGAACTTACAATAGGTTTCCTTGGCGGTTCGATAACGCAGGGAAGTCTGGCGACGGAGCATGAAAATACTTATGCATACAGGGTATACAAGTGGTGGTGTGATACATTTCCACAGGCAAAGTTCAATTATGTGAATGGCGGAATAGGCGGCACAGACTCATACTATGGTGTGTCCAGGGCTGTGACTGATGTGCTCATGTACCAGCCGGACTTTGTGGTTGTGGATTTCAGTGTAAATGATGTGGATAACATATACTGTGAAGAGACCTTTGAAGGTGTGCTGAGAAAATTGCTTTGCTGGTCATCAAGACCGGCGGTGGTGGTGCTCAATAACGTTTTCTACGACACGGGTGTAAGCACCCAGGATATTCACAACAGACTTGCAGATCACTATGGAGTGCCACATGTGAGCGTGCACGACACCATATACAGGCGGATGAAGGCGGGAGATTATAACAGGATCGACATAACCCCGGATGGACTTCATCCAAATGATAAGGGACATGGTCTGGTAGCCGGTGAGATAACAAAGTTTCTTGAGAGAATTATGGATGATCTCATACAAGATGAGAATTTGACTGATGACTCAAATACGGATGCCGCAGATGCTGGCGCGGACACAGAGAATGATATCCAGGACGAATCAGCCTGCTCATGTGTACTTCCGGCACCTGTGACCGCAAATGCTTATGAGTATGCAAAGAGGCTTACCATACGCGAGATATGTCCTAAGCTTTCAGGGTTCAGGGCTGATACTCATGAGAAGATGGGACACCTTGATCATTTCAAGAATGGATGGATCGGAGAAAATGCCGGTGATAGCATAACATTTGAACTTGAGGGCAACTGCATAGGAATACAGTACAGAAAGACAATATCAAGACCTGCTGTCAGGGCTCAGGCTGTGCTTGATGGAGATGTTGAGCATCCGGTTTTATTGGATGGCAATTTTGATGAGGACTGGGGTGATTGTCTGTATATAGAGCCTGTGCTTCATCACGATGAGAAGAAGAAACACACACTTGAGATAACGGTTCTTGATGATGAGTGTGTGGGTACAACACCATTCTATCTTATGTCCATAATAGTTGCATGATAAGTATGTGATTAAGAGAATGACAATGTTCAGATTGGCATAGATATTTGAAGAATTAAATTAAAATAAACAATATTGTGTATTGCAATATTGGGGATAGAGGACTATTATTAGCTCAGATGTACAAAGAGGTACTGCAGAATCTTGCAGTGCCTCTATTTTTTTATGGTATGACGGTTGTCTAGGAAATATATAGAAAAATTTTAGATACCCTCAGACAAATTTATCTTTAGAATTGTCTGAGGGTCAGTTTTATATTTCAAAATCGTTTCTTACATAATCTATCCATCACCCCGATCAACGCATACAGCGCCATTGCCATAATACACAGCAGCACGATGGACATCAGAAGCCAATCCATCTTGAATACCTGGCTGGAGTAGATGATGAGGTATCCGAGTCCGTTCCTTGCCGCCAGGAACTCTCCGATGACGACGCCTACCAGACAGAGGCCGATGTTGACCTTCATGTTACTGATAATGGAAGGAATGGAACTAGGGAGCACCACTTTTGTCAGAGCATGAAAGCGGTTCCCACCCAGCGTGTAGACCAGCTTGAGCTTGCCGGGATCCACGGTGATAAAGCTGGTATACAGGTTCAAGATGCTCCCGAAGATGGCCACGGACATACCGGCTACAATGATGGTAAGCTTTGTCGCGCCCAGCCATACGATCAAAAGGGGTGCAAGAGCAGATTTTGGCAGGCTGTTTAAAACAACCAGATAGGGATCCAGGATTTCGGAGAGCTTACTGCTGAACCACAAAGTGACGGCTGCCAGTATACTTAAGGCCGTTACCAGAAAGAAGCTGGCCAGCGTCTCGTATAAAGTGACGCCCAGGTGGAGAAAAATACTGCCATCCAGCACCATCTCCCAGAAACACAGAGCAATCTTCGACGGACTGCTGAAGATGAAGGAATCGATGATCCCTACATTGGCGGTAAATTCCCAGATAAACAGAAAGCTCAGAAGGATCAGGACTCTGGAGATGCATACGATACGCCGGTGCTTTTTATGCTGGCGAAGGTATTGTACCTGCCCGGCGGAAAGATTATTCATTCGAATTCAGCTCCTTCCAGATCAATTGAAAATAGGTCTTAAATTCTGGTGCATTCCTCCGGTTCAGGGGAGTGTCGTCTTGCAGATCAAAGATCAGCGGTATGGTCTGCAGGATGGATGCGGGGCGTTTTGAAAGGATGATGACCCGGTCAGCCAGGGAGATGGCTTCTGACAGGTCATGAGTCACGAGTACGGCAGACTTCTGCTCTCTTCGGAGAATCTGCCCGATGTCATCCCCGACGTTCAGTCTGGTCTGATAATCCAGAGCAGAGAATGGCTCATCCAGCAGCAGAAGATCCGGCTCCAGGACCAGGGTACGGATGAGAGCCGCCCGCTGGCGCATTCCCCCGGACAGCTCGGACGGCCTGGAGTTTTTGAACTGTTTCAGGCCATAGAAGTCCAGAAGCTCATGGGCTCTTTGCTTTGTCCTGGCAGTCATCATATGCTGGATCTCCAGACCCAGGACTACATTGTGGTAGATAGTCCTCCATTCAAAAAGTTCATCGTGCTGCAGCATATATCCGACATTGGTAGTGCTTTCGCTTAAGTATTTCCCGTTGATCTTGATCAGACCTTTTTCTGGAGTCAGAAGTCCCGATATGAGGGATAAAAGAGTGGTCTTGCCGCAGCCAGACGGCCCGACGACGGCAATAAATTCGCCCTTTTCCACCGCAAAGGAGATGTCAGAAAGCGCCGGTGTTTCCCCATCCAGTGTGTGATAAGAGTAAGAAATATGTTTAAGCTCTAATACTTGTTCCATGAGAACCTCCCGGATTGTCTATATACCATTTTATGCAAATATCCTTATTTCGTGAAGGATGGTACTTGTCAGAACCTGAGGAAACAGGTATAATTTTAGAATATAGGCACTAAGAACATCCTAAGGAGAATGATTTGGATGAATTATCAGAAAGAACTGGATAAACTGCTGGCACAGCTGTCGGAGGAAGGAAAAGTACCGCGTCTTCTTCTTCACAGCTGTTGTGCACCTTGCAGCAGTTATGTACTGGAGTATCTCAGCCAGTATTTTTATATCACGATTTTTTATTATAATCCCAATATTTTTCCGGAAAGTGAATATACGAAGAGAATCCTGGAGCAGCAGACGCTGATCGGCCAGATGAGGGTAAAATATCCGGTGTCATTCATTGCAGGCAGCTATGATAAGGAAAGGTTCTATGAGATGGCAAAAGGACTGGAAGATGCCAGAGAGGGCGGAGAACGCTGTATGAAGTGCTATGAGTTAAGACTCAGGGAATCTGCTCAGATTGCAAAGAGCGGGGACTTTGACTACTTTACCACTACCCTTTCCATCAGTCCGATGAAGAATGCAGCGCGTTTAAATGAGATTGGCCTTAAGCTTCAGGAGGAATATGGAGTAAAGTATTTGTTGTCTGATTTTAAGAAAAAGAATGGCTATAAGCGTTCAATCGAACTGTCGAAGGAGTACGGACTGTACCGTCAGGACTACTGTGGATGTGAGTTTTCTCTCCGCAGCAGAAAAAAAGGACAGGAATAAGCAGCGCACATATAGAATATATAAGATAAGAAAGGAAGAAAGTACTATGGCACAGTTATGGGGCGGCCGTTTTACAAAGGAAACGGACCAGCTGGTCTATGATTTTAATGCATCCATTTCTTTTGACAAGAGACTGTATGCAGAAGATATACGGGGAAGCATCGCACATGTGATGATGCTGGAAAAGCAGGGAATCCTGACAGAAGCAGAAAAAGAGGAGATCATGGAAGGTCTGGAGGGAATCCTTGAAGATGTGGAGAAGGGAAAGCTTCAGATTTCCAGTGAGTACGAAGATATCCACAGTTTTGTAGAAGCGACTTTGATCGACCGGATCGGTGAACCGGGAAAGAAGCTGCACACCGGAAGGAGCAGAAATGACCAGGTGGCTCTGGATATGAAGTTATATACAAGAGGCGAGATTAATCAGCTGGATGAGTTGATCCGGGAGATGCTGCAGACGCTTCTGGGGATCATGGAGGAGCATGTGGAGACCTATATGCCTGGATTTACCCATCTTCAGAAGGCTCAGCCGATCACCCTGGCTCACCACATGGGCGCCTATTTTGAAATGTTCAGAAGAGACCATGAAAGGCTCCGGGACATCCAGAAGCGGATGAATACCTGTCCGCTGGGTTCAGGGGCGCTGGCTGGGACCACCTATCCTCTGGACCGGCAGTATACGGCGTCTCTTCTGGGATTTGACGGACCGACATTGAATAGTATGGATGGTGTTTCTGACAGGGACTACCTTCTGGAACTTCTGTCTGCGCTGTCTATTATCATGATGCATTTGAGCCGCTTTTCTGAAGAAGTGATTATCTGGAATTCCAATGAATACCAGTTTGTAGAGATTGATGACGCCTACAGTACCGGCAGCAGTATTATGCCGCAGAAGAAGAATCCGGATATTGCAGAGCTGGTAAGAGGAAAAACAGGACGCGTCTATGGTGCATTGAATGCGCTTCTTGTCACCATGAAGGGAATCCCTCTGGCATATAACAAGGATATGCAGGAGGACAAGGAATGGGCGTTTGATGCCATCGATACGGTGAAGAACTGTCTGACTCTGTTTACCGGTATGCTGCAGACCATGCAGTTTAAGAAGGACCGGATGGAAGACAGTGCAAGACATGGATTTACCAATGCCACAGATGCAGCAGACTATCTGGTCAATCATGGAGTGGCATTCCGGGATGCTCACGGGATTGTGGGAAGGCTGGTCCTTCTGTGCATCGAAAAGGGGATTGCGCTGGATGAGCTTCCGCTGGAAGAGTATAAAAAGATATCAGATGTATTTCAGGAGGATATCTATGAGGCTATCAGTCTTAAGACCTGTGTCAATAAGCGGGTGACCACAGGGGCGCCGGGGAAGGCGGCCATGCTGGATACGCTGAAGCTTTATCACAAATATATGGAAGAATACTAAGGGAGGAGAGCGATTATGGAACAGAAATTGAAAGTAGGAATCTTAGGAGCGACAGGAATGGTAGGACAGCGTTTTATTTCTCTGCTGGAAGATCATCCCTGGTTTGAGGTAGTGACGGTGGCGGCAAGTCCGCGGTCTGCAGGAAAGACTTATGAGGAGGCAGTAGGAGGACGCTGGAAGATGGATACTCCGATGCCGGAAGCTGTAAAGAAGCTGATCGTACATAATGTTAATGAGGTAGAAGAAGTGGCTTCGACCGTAGATTTTGTATTCAGTGCGGTGGACATGACGAAGGATGAGATCCGTGCGATTGAAGAGGCTTATGCAAAGACAGAGACGCCAGTAATGTCTAACAATAGTGCGCACCGCTGGACTCCGGATGTTCCGATGGTCATTCCGGAGATCAATATCGATCATTTTGACGTGATCGAGGATCAGAAAAAGAGACTGGGAACGACCCGTGGATTCATCGCAGTGAAACCGAATTGTTCTATCCAGAGCTATGCGCCCTGTCTGGCAGCCTGGAGGGAGTTTGAACCGGTGGAAGTAGTGGCGACCACTTATCAGGCGATCTCCGGGGCAGGAAAGACATTTGCAGACTGGCCGGAGATGGTGGAAAATATTATCCCATATATCGGCGGGGAAGAGGAAAAGAGTGAACAGGAACCGCTGCGTGTACTGGGACGGGTGGAGAATGGTCAGATCGTAAAGGCTGAGGCACCGAAGATTACCTGTCAGTGTGTGCGAGTACCAGTATTGAACGGACATACGGCGGCAGTATTCATCCGATTTGCCAAGAAACCAACGAAGGAACAGCTGATCGAAAAGCTGGTGAATTATAAAGGCTTTCCACAGGAAGCAGGGCTTCCGAGCGCGCCAAAGCAGTTTATCCGCTATATGGAAGAGGATGATCGTCCGCAGGTAAAGGCAGATGTGGATTATGAACATGGCATGGGCGTGTCCATCGGACGTCTCCGTGAGGACAGTATTTATGACTATAAGTTCATCGGACTTTCACATAATACAATCCGTGGAGCAGCCGGCGGGGCAGTTCTGTGTGCAGAAGCACTGACGGCAAAGGGATATATCAAAGCAAAATAATAACAATATAAAAGGGCTGCTTAGAGAAGACAGCCCTTTTACTCATTCTTGGTAACAGTTCAAGCTTGTAGCACAGGGAAAGGTTAAGGATGAAAAGATGAAAACAGAGAGACTGAAGTATACACAGAACAGAGAGTTATCCTGGCTGAAATTTAACCAGAGGGTGTTGGAAGAAGCACAGGATGAGACGGTTCCGCTTCTGGAACGGATGAAGTTTGTGGCGATCTTTACCAGTAACCTGGACGAATTTTTTATGATTCGCGTAGGAAGTCTTTTTGACATGGCGCATACGGATGCAAACGCAAGAGACAGCCGGTCTGGAATGACGCCGAAGGAACAGCTGGAACAGATCTTTGAAGCAGTAGCTCCGCTTTATAAAGAGAGGGATAAGACCTATGCAGAGATCAAAAAACAGCTGCATCCGTATGGAGTATGTGGACTTGATTTCAAGGAACTGGAGCAACAGGAGAAGAAGTATGTCAAGAAGTATTTTAAAGAACAGATCCTTCCCGTGCTGTCACCTCAGATTGTGGATGCCAGTCATCCCTTCCCTCATCTTCTGAATAAGGAGATTTATGTGACAGCAAATCTGACAAACAAGGATAAAAGCTCCAAGGAAGTACATACCCTGGGAATCGTTCCGGTGCCTCAGTTTATCTCAGAAGTGCTGTACCTTCCGGGGCATGATATTCGCTATATCCGGATGGAAAAGGTGATCATGGAGTATCTGAATCTGGTATTTGACCAGTATGAGGTATCAGAGGCCAATTATATCTGTGTAACCAGAAACGCAGACATTGCGCCGGATGACGAGTCGCTGGAGGTGACGGAGGATTTTCGCTGCCTGATGAAGCAGACGCTCCACAAACGGCGCCGGATGGCAGTAGTGCGTCTGGAGACGGCCCAGAAGCTGAAGCCGGAGATGGAAAAATATTTCTGTGATAAATTTCAGATTTCTCCGAAACAGATATTCCGGACCAAGATGCCGATGAAACTGTCTTATATGTTTGCTATCAGTGGAGACCTTCCGGATTCCATGAAACGGTCATTGATCTATCCGCCTTTTGTACCGCAAAGCTCCATCCATGTCCAGGATGGAAGCATGATGAAGCAGATACGGAAAAAAGACATTCTTTTGTTTTATCCATATGAGAGCATGGATCCTTTCCTGAAACTGATCAAAGAGGCTTCTGTAGATCCCAGCGTGATGACGATCAAGATTACAATCTACCGGCTGGCAAAAAAAGCCCGTCTGGTGGAGTATCTGTGCGCAGCGGCAGAGAACGGAAAAGAAGTTACCGTGCTGATCGAACTAAGAGCCAGGTTTGACGAGCAGAATAATATCGACTGGTCGGAGCGGATGGAGGATGCCGGATGCCGGGTTATCTATGGAATTGAAGGATATAAGGTTCATTCGAAGATTTGCCTGATCACATACCGCAGCCGCAGTGAGATCCAGTATATCACCCAGATCGGCACGGGAAATTATAATGAAAAGACAGCAGGGATGTACACAGATCTTTCACTGATGACGGCAGATCAGGAGATCGGCCGGGATGCAGCGGAGTTTTTTAAGAATATGGCTATTGGAAATCTGAATGGCGTTTATCAGCATCTCATCGTCTCGCCGACCAGCCTGAAGCAGAATATCCTCCGCCTGATCGATGACGAGATCGCGAAGGGAGAAAACGGCCGGGTTATCATGAAGATGAATTCTCTGACGGATGTGGATTTTATTGAGAAGATCTCGCAGGCTTCCCGTGCAGGTGTAAAGATTGATCTGATCGTGAGAGGAATCTGCTGTATTCTGCCGGGGATTCCCGGATATACAGAGCATGTCCGTGTGATGAGTATTGTGGGCAGATATCTGGAGCATCCAAGAATCTTCTGCTTTGGAAGTGGGGCAGAACAGAAGATCTATATCGGATCTGCAGATATGATGACGCGGAATACTGAAAAGCGTGTGGAAGTGGCCTGCCCTGTTCTGGATAGAGAGATCAAAAGCCAGATCAATCATTATATGAAGGTTATGCTCAGTGATAATGTAAAAGCCAGGGTGCTGCAAAGTGACGGCACTTACAGAAAGAAAAGGGCATCACAGCCTCTGGTGGATTCTCAGGCTGTGTTTATGGAAGAAGCACTGCGGGCCAGAAAGGAAAAGCCTGCGAAGGAGGGAACATTCCTGAAGCGTCTGGCCGGCCTTTTTCGTGGATAAAGGAGTTATTTGATCATATATGGGGAAATCAGTCTATATTGCAGAAAAGCCAAGCGTGGCACAGGAATTTGCCAAAGCGCTGAAACTGAAGACAAAAAGAGGAGACGGATATCTGGAAGGGGAGGATGCCATCGTTACCTGGTGTGTGGGACATCTGGTGACGATGTGTTATCCGGAAGCCTATCATCCGGAGCTGAAAAGGTGGAGCCTTACTACGCTGCCGTTTATCCCGAAGGATTTTAAATATGAAGTCATCCCGGCCACCGCAAAGCAGTTCCGGATCGTTGCCGGTATTTTGAACCGGCCGGATGTAGATACCATCTATGTCTGTACCGACTCCGGAAGAGAAGGAGAGTATATATACCGCCTGGTGGAGCAGGAAGCAAAGGTACAGGGGAAGGTAAGAAAACGTGTATGGATCGATTCACAGACGGAGGAGGAGATCCTTCGGGGAATCCGGGAGGCAAAGGATCTGAAAGAATATGATCATCTGTCAGATTCAGCCTATCTGAGGGCAAAAGAAGATTATCTGATGGGAATCAATTTTTCGCGCCTTCTTACCTTAAAATATGGGAACGGGATCGCCAGTTACTTAAAAACACGATATTCTGTTATTTCAGTGGGAAGAGTCATGACCTGCGTGCTGGGTATGGTGGTCCGCAGGGAGCGTCAGATCCGAGAATTTGTCCAGACGCCATTTTACCGGGTGGTCGGGAATTTTGGCGCAGAAGGCAGTGAATTTGAAGGAGAATGGAAGGCTGTCAAAGGATCCCGGTGGTTTGACTCCTTTGATCTTTATAAGGAAAATGGATTCAAGGAGAAGGAAAAGGCAGAAGAGCTGATCCAGTATCTGAAGGAGGCAGATCCATATCTTGGAAAGGTTGCCTCCATTGAAAAGAAGAAAGAAAAGAAAGCGGCCCCCCTTCTTTTTAATCTGGCAGAACTGCAGAATGAATGTTCCAGGAGGTTCAAGATCAGTCCGGATGAGACCCTGAGGATCGTCCAGGAGCTGTATGAAAAAAAACTGGTCACTTATCCAAGAACAGACGCCAGAGTCTTGTCCACCGCAGTGGCAAAGGAAATTCATAAGAATCTGAATGGACTGATGAAGTATGAGCCGGCGGTGCCGTTCCTTCAGGATATTCTGACACTGGGAACACATAAAGGGCTTGCAAAGACCCGGTATGTCAACGATAAACAGATTACAGATCACTATGCAGTGATTCCTACGGGCCAGGGAATGGGAGCGCTGAACAGTCTGTCTCATCTGTCGGCCCAGGTCTATGACGTGATCGTACGACGTTTTTTAAGTATTTTTTATCCACCGGCTGTCTATCAGAAAGTGGCGGTGACCATACAGCTCAGAGAAGAATCTTTTTTTGCAAATTTCAAGATCCTGACAGAAGAAGGATACCTGAAAGTGACCGGTGTGCCGGGACAGAAGGATTCTCAGGAAGAAGGGGAAAAAAGTGTTGACGGTACATTTTGGACCGCGATACAATCATTAAGGAAGGGAAGCACTCTGCCGGTGCAGACACTGGAGATCCGGGAGGGGAAGACATCGCCGCCGAAGCGTTATAATTCCGGCTCGCTTATTCTTGCCATGGAAAACGCCGGGCAGCTGATCGAAGATGAAGAACTCCGCTCCCAGATCAAGGGAAGCGGGATCGGGACCAGTGCGACCAGAGGAGAGATTTTAAAGAAGCTGATTAATAATAAATATCTGGCGTTAAATAAGAAAACACAGATCGTTACACCGACGCTTCAGGGAGAGATGATCTATGATGTGGTAGACCATTCGATCCGCTCCCTTTTAAATCCAGAGCTGACGGCAAGCTGGGAAAAGGGCCTGACTTATGTGGCAGAAGGAGAGATTACATCTGATGAGTATATGAAAAAGCTGGATCAGTTTATCATCAGCAGGACACAGGGAGTAAAAAATCTTCATAACGAAGGGCAGCTGCGAGCCTGTTATGACAAAGCCGCAGCCTTTTATAAAAAGACGGGAGTCAAAGAAAAAAAGAGAAAAAGGAGTGAAAAATCATCATGAAAGAATTGACGATTGAAGAGTTGTATACATTGGAGGAGACGATCGCAGGAGAAATCTTCCAGGGGCTTACCTATCCCTGGGAAGCATTGCCGAAGATTCATGATTTTATCCTGGAGCTGGGGAAGACTCTTCCGGAAGAAGAATATGAAAAAGTGGGAGAGGATGTGTGGATCGCAAAGTCTGCCAATGTATTTCCGTCTGCCTATATCCATGGGCCGGCCATCATCGGAAAAAATGCAGAGGTACGCCACTGTGCATTCATCCGGGGGAATGCGATCGTAGGTGAAGGCGCTGTAGTGGGTAATTCGACAGAGCTTAAGAATGTGATCCTGTTCAATAAGGTACAGGTGCCTCATTATAATTATGTGGGGGATTCGATTCTTGGCTATAAGGCGCATATGGGGGCCGGATCCATTACCTCCAATGTGAAGTCCGACAAAAAGCTGGTAGTAGTAAAGACACCGGAAGGCGGTATTGAGACTGGAATGAAAAAGTTTGGGGCAATGCTGGGCGACGAGGTAGAGGTTGGCTGTGGGACGGTCTTAAATCCAGGCAGCGTGGTCGGCAGCCATAGCAATATTTATCCGCTGTCCAGTGTCCGGGGATTCGTACCGGGACACAGTATTTATAAAAAGCAGGGAGAAGTTGTAGAAAAGCAGGAATAGAAAGGAGTAAGAGGCAATGGAGGACAACAGATTCGTGACATTCCGGATGGAGAAGACAAAGCATATCGCGCTGGTGGCTCACGACGGAAAGAAAAAAGAGATAGTAGAATGGTGTGATAAAAACAAGGATATCCTGAAAGGTCATTTCCTTTGTGGAACAGGCACTACGGCCAGGCTGATCTCTGAGAAGACAGGACTTCCCGTAAAGGGGTACAACAGTGGCCCGCTGGGCGGCGATCAGCAGATCGGGGCAAAGATCGTAGAAGGACAGATTGATTTTATGATTTTCTTGTGGGATCCACTGGAGGCTCAGCCCCATGACCCAGATGTTAAGGCCCTTCTCCGGATTGCAGTCGTTTATGATATTCCGGTGGCGAACAATCTGGCAACGGCGGATTTTATGCTTCATTCCGAGTATATGGCAGGAACATACGACAGAAAGGTAGAAAATTTTAATAAGACAATCGAAGAAAGAGTCGAGAAGATGAAATAGCAGAGAAAATCAGTTGACAGGGACAGGAGGGTATGATATATTTTTCTGGAATAAAACTTTAGTACTTTAAAGCGCAACGGTTTAAAGCGAAGAAAGAGAAAGAAGAGGAAGTTGTAATATGACGATCAAAGTAGTGCTGCTGATTATTTTCTTTGCGGTAATGGTGGCGGTAGGGATCTATTCCAGAAAACATACCATGAGCGTGGACGGGTTTGTGCTGGGCGGACGGTCAGTGGGACCGTGGCTGACGGCGTTTGCCTATGGAACTTCTTATTTTTCAGCGGTTGTGTTTGTAGGATATGCCGGACAGTTTGGCTGGAAATATGGAATTGCCAGCACCTGGATCGGGATCGGCAACGCGGTGATCGGAAGCCTGATGGCCTGGGTGGTTCTGGGAAGAAGAACAAAGGTGATGACTCAGCATCTGAATTCCAAGACCATGCCGGATTTTTTCGGCAGCCGGTATGGGAGCAAATCATTGAAAATTGCGGCTTCGGCCATTGTATTTGTATTTCTGGTGCCCTATACGGCTTCTATCTACAACGGCCTTTCCCGGTTGTTTGAGATGGCCTTCCATATTCCTTATGCATGGTGCGTGGTGGGAATGGCGGTATTTACAGGAATCTATGTGATCCTGGGCGGCTATATGGCTACTGCCATTAACGATTTTATCCAGGGAATTATCATGCTGGCAGGAATCGTGATCGTGATTGCGGCTGTCCTAAACGGACAGGGCGGTTTTCTTGAAGCAGTCCAGCAGATGGCGCAGATCCCAAGTGATGCGGAAGTAACACTGGGGCAGCCAGGGGCATTCACATCCTTTTTCGGGCCGGATCCGGCAAACCTGGCCGGAGTCGTGATTTTAACATCCCTTGGCACCTGGGGACTTCCTCAGATGATCGGAAAGTTTTATGCGATCAAGGATGAAAAATCTATCAATACAGGCACCGTGATCTCTACGATCTTTGCCGTGGTTGTATCAGGCGGGTGTTATTTCCTGGGAGGATTTGCCAGACTTTTTGATGACCCGGCCATATATGACGATGCAGGTGCAGTGGTGTATGACAGTATCATTCCACATATGCTGTCCGCGCTGCCTGACGTTCTGATCGGAATCGTGGTGGTGCTGGTGCTGTCGGCATCCATGTCTACGCTGGCATCCCTGGTGCTGACATCCAGTTCCACACTGACACTGGACTTTTTAAAGGATAACATCCTGAAAAATATGAGTGAGAGAAAGCAGGTCCGCACTATGCAGCTTCTGGTCGTGTTTTTTATCGTGGTATCGGTTGTGATCGCACTGGATCCGCCGACGTTCATCGCACAGCTGATGGGCATTTCCTGGGGAGCTCTTGCCGGAGCGTTCCTTGCCCCTTTCCTCTATGGACTTTACTGGAAAAAGACGACAAAGGCTGCGGTCTGGGCAAGCTTTATTGTGGGGGTAGGGATTACAGTCGTCAATATGTTTGTCCCGTTGATCCAGTCTTCTATTAATGCAGGAGCTATAGCCATGCTTGCCGGACTGATCGTGGTGCCTGTGGTCAGTCTGATTACGCCGAAGCTTTCAGAGCAGAAGACCAGCGATATTTTTTCCTGTTATGAAGAGAAGGTGACGATTACGAAAAAGCGTTCCCTGGAACAAAATTAAAAAAGAAGAATAAAGGATAAAATAGATCAAGGAAAGTGATTAAAAACACCACTTTCCTTTTTCTTTTAGATGTGTTAGGATAGAGAAGTGTTAAAAAAAGACAATAAAATTGATGATTATTGTTGGTATAATAGAAAGAGAGGAAACTGTAATGGAACATTATCAGAAGTATGAAAGAGGATATTTTATGCCTCCGGAAGTGACCTATGACTGGGTCAAGAAGGAGTATATCGATCAGCCCCCAATCTGGTGCAGTGTGGATCTTAGAGATGGTAACCAGGCATTGATCGAGCCGATGAGCCTGGAAGAAAAGCTGGAATATTTCCAGATGCTGGTAGATATCGGCTTTAAAGAGATTGAAGTGGGATTTCCTGCAGCGTCTGAGACAGAGTATCAGTTTATGCGGACATTGATTGAAAAGAATATGATCCCGGATGATGTGACGGTACAGGTGCTGACTCAGGCAAGAGAACATATTATTAAAAAGACTTTTGAGGCCGTTGAAGGTGCGCCTCATGCAGTCGTACATCTTTATAATTCTACATCTGTGGCACAGAGAGAGCAGGTGTTCCGTAAGAATAAAGAAGAGATTAAAAAGATTGCCATTGATGGAGCAGAGCTTCTGTTGAAGCTGGCTTCTGAGACAGATGGAAACTTTACTTTCCAGTACAGTCCGGAGAGCTTTTCAGGCACAGAAGTAGACTATGCCGTGGAGGTCTGCAATGCAGTATTGGATGTGTGGAAGCCGACGCCGGATAACAAGGCGATCATCAATATCCCGACTACGGTAGAAAATGCGATGCCTCATGTATTTGCCTGCCAGCTGGAATATGTCAATAAACATCTGAAATACCGGGACAGTGTGATCCTCTGCCTGCATCCGCATAACGACAGAGGCTGCGGCGTGGCAACGGCAGAGCTTGGAATCCTGGCCGGGGCAGAAAGAATTGAGGGAACATTGTTTGGAAACGGAGAGCGTACCGGAAACGTGGACATCGTGACGATGGCTATGAATATGTACTCTCATGGCGTGGATCCGAAGCTTGATTTTTCTGATATGAAGCATATCCGCGAGACATATGAACGACTGACCAGGATGCAGGTAGATCCAAGACAGCCCTATGCAGGAGATCTGGTATTTACTGCATTTTCCGGTTCCCATCAGGATGCCATTGCAAAAGGTATGGCCTGGAGAGAGGAGAATAACTGTGAGAAGTGGACAGTTCCTTATCTTCCGATCGATCCGCAGGATGTGGGAAGAAAATACGATTCCGACGTTATCCGTATCAACAGCCAGTCTGGAAAGGGCGGCGTCAACTATATCCTGAAGCAGAGCCATGGAATTAATCTTCCAAAACAGATGAGGGAAGAAGTAGGATACCTGGTGAAAGATGTGTCAGACAAGGCTCATAAGGAGCTGACACCTGACTGGGTATATCAGATCTTTTCCGATAATTATATCAATACAAAGCCGGTATTCCATATTGATGAATGCCACTTTAAACAGGCAGATGGTATTACAGCGGATGCTACGATCAATCATGGCGGAAAAAGCCAGGTGATCACAGCTATGGGAAATGGACGTCTGGATGCGGTCAGCAATGCGATTAAGCAGTACTTTAACATCAGCTATGAGCTCACCTTCTATGAGGAGCATTCTCTGACCAAGGGTTCTTCTTCCAAAGCAGTGGCTTATGTGGGTGTGATCTGTAAAGGCAAGACTTTCTGGGGCGTAGGCATTGATGCGGATATTATCAAGGCATCCATCGAAGCGCTTACCGTGGCTGTCAATAAGATTGATGAGATCGGTCATGCCGATACCTGTCAGGATGCCCGTATGCTGGAGATCATGAATTATATCCAGGCAAATTATATTGATATTACGTTGGATGATCTGGCAGAAAAGTTTTATCTTTCTAAACCCTATGTGTCCAAATATATTAAAGAGAAGTCAGGTATGACCTTTGGGGAGCTGGTTAAGAAGATCCGGATGAAAAAGGCAAAGGCACTGTTAAAGAGCAGTAATATGACAGTAGAAAACATAGCCCTGACAGTAGGATATCAGAATGTAGAGCATTTTAACCGCTTATTTAAAAAGGCTTACAATATGACTCCAATGCAGTTTCGGAATCAGAAATAAGATAGAAACAAAAGAAAAGAGGTTTAGGTAAAATGATCATCAGTGCAAAGTATTTGATGACAGGGGACGGAAAAACCGTCCTCACAGATCAGGCTGTCCTGACAGGAGAAGATGGAAAAATTAAGAAAATCGGATCGAAAGCGGAACTGATGCAGGCGTATCCGGAAGAAGAGGTGAAAGAATATGGAGACGCAACAATCCTTCCGGGATTATGCGACATGCATGTTCATCTTGCATACTGGTTCTCGCAGCCGGACAGCTTTAACTATGGACCACAGCTGATCACGCTGTACGCGCTTCAGCATGCGCAGGCTGCATTTGAAAGAGGAATCACGTCCGTACGCGACATGTCCTCAGCACACGGTGTATGTAAGAATTTAAAACTGGCCGCAGAGAAGGGCTTTGTGAAAATTCCAAGGATCACACATACAGATCTGGGTATGTGTATGTCCGGCGGGCATGCATGGGATGAGGTAGAGCAGGTAGACGGACCATGGGAGATCCGGAAGGAAGTTCGTAAGCAGGTCAGAGACGGGGCAGAATGGGTGAAACTGATGGATACCCACCGCTCGAGTATTCCGGAGTTTACACAGGAAGAACTGGATGCGGCTGTAGATGAGTGTCACAGAAGAGGGATCAAGTGTGGTGTTCATGCCGGAACGAATCCTGGTATCCAGATGTGTATTGATGCAGGCTTCGACACCATCGAACATGCTACATTTATGACGGTGGATCAGGCAAAACAGATGGCCGAAAAGGGCATTGCCTGGACACCGACGATCATGGCGTATACGCTTTTGTATGATATCTGTAAAGAAAACCTGGAGAAGAATGCAGGAAAACCGGTGAATGATCCGGTTATGCAGAAAGAGATGAACGATTATCAGTATTTCGAGCCTGCATACAAGGCATATAGAGATCACTTCAAAGAATTTTATGATACGGGTGTAACAGTTATTGCCGGAACCGACATGGTTATGTACCAGTCACCGTTTTTGCCGCTTCCAAGAGAGCTGCAGTATATGGTAGAATATGGCATTACACCTGCACAGGCTATTCAGACAGCAACCTCCAATCCTGCAAAAGTGTTGGGTGTGGATAAGGAAAGAGGCCTGGTAAAGGAAGGACTGGATGCTGACCTTCTGGTAGTAGGCGGAGATTTGAGCAAGGATATTACATGCTTAAACGATGTGAAGCTGGTAACACTGGGCGGAGAGAGAGTCTATGAAGACGGAGTCCGTTATGTGGGAACCCACAATATGTTCATGTAGCAGGAGGAACTAACAGGTTATGATGCTGATCGCAGGAGTTGTATTAGGAGCTGTCTTCCTCCTCGGCGGAGCTTTTCGCCTTCAGGAGAGCAAAAAGAAGGGAGAAGGGACCAGGCTGTATGCACTGATCACTTATGCCGGGCTTGCGGCGATGGTGGTGAGTACCATGGAGCTGATCAAACCGTTTCTTACGTTTATTCCGGATGATTACCGTACACTGTTTGTATTTGCAATCGACATTGCGGTGTTGATTCTGGGAGGCGATACTATCCTGAAGCCGGAATTTGAGGATGGAGGAGGAAAAAAGAGAGACAATCATCTTTCTGAGTATCGGGACAGACAGAATTCCTACAGGCCGAAAAATAAAAAAAGAAGAAAATAATAAATGAAAGGGGCTGTCGCACTAAATAATTAGTGCGGCAGCACTTTTTTGCAGAGAATA
>OGRN01001801.1_pt1 | contig 17587 bp, 19 predicted proteins | sample 1553401 | NCBI WGS metagenome assembly OGRN01 (sample SAMEA2580096, study PRJEB22360) | human gut metagenome | biome: human gut; feature: human-associated habitat; material: faeces | place: Denmark | collected 2008/2010 | reverse complement strand
AGAAAATTTGACCTGGATTTGACCCAGACGCATTTTCGGGCACAAAATAAAGCTGTGGAACACAGCGAAAACCCGCTAACCACAAGGGATAACGGGTTTCGTTGTTGTTATAGCTATCTAAAGGAATGAGGGGCTCTCTTGTCTTTTCATATAGTGTTATAAAGTGTTATAGATGCCGAAAAATCGTTGTTTTCGGAGAATGAAAAATTTCATATCGTATTATATCATAGTTTTTTATAGTAATTTGACCTAAAATAAAAGTACATAGCCGATTGGTTCTTTTTAATGAGAATCAGTCGTTTTTTTTATTTACATAGCTATTTCTTCAATGTGAGAGATGGCTATTATTTGTTACAGGAAGGAGGAATATTTTTACATGCAGAGAGGAAAAGTGATTGCGATTGCTAATCAGAAAGGGGGAACAGGGAAAACAACAACAACGGTTAATTTAGGAATTGGTCTTGCGAATGAAGGGAAAAGTGTCCTTTTGGTGGATTGTGACCCACAGGCGGATCTTACAACGTCTCTCGGCTGGCAGGAAGAAAATCTTTCTGCTGATTTGTCTATGTTGATGGGAGGGATGGTCCGGGATGAGCCGGTATATTCACATTCCGCAATCCTGCATCATCAGGAGGGGGTGGATCTGATCCCGGCCAGTATCGAATTGTCCGGCATGGAAGTGGCTCTGGTCAATGCTATGAGCCGGGAATTTACGCTAAAATCCTGCCTGTCAGAGGCCAGAAAAGGCTATGATTATATCTTGATTGACTGTATGCCGAGTCTGGGAATGCTGACCATTAATGCTCTTGCAGCAGCAGACAGTGTGATCATTCCCGTACAGGCTCATTATCTGCCATTGAAAGGCATGACACAGCTGGTGAAAACAATCGGGAAAGTGAAAAGACAGATCAATCCGCAGTTGAAAGTAGATGGCGTGATTCTGACACTGGCAGATATGAGGACAAATCTTGCACGGACTACCGCGGAATGTCTGAAGGAAAATTATGGAAAGGTGCTTAAAATTTTTGATACCGTTATTCCGGTAGGGATCAAAGCGGCGGAGACCAGTGCGGCTGGAAAAAGCATCTATGCCTACGACAAAGGAAGTCCAGTTGCTAAAGCGTACCGTGCATTTACCAGGGAGGTGATCGCAGTTGACGAAAAGAAACGGCATAAAGATGAACCTGCCTGCAGCCGATGACCTGTTCAGCATCCAGGAAGAACGGGATCAGGAGCAGAGGGAATATCTTCTGGATATTCCATTGGAAGAGATCAGCGATTTTCCGGATCATCCATTTAAGGTACGGACGGATGAAAAGCTGCTGGAAATGGCAGAAAGTATCCGGGAGCACGGGGTATTGTCCCCGGCGCTGGTGCGCCCGAAAGATGGCGGTGGGTATGAAATGGTTTCCGGACACCGGCGGAAAAAAGCAAGCGAGATGGCCGGGCGCAAGGAAATACCCTGCATTGTCAGGGAACTTTCAGAGGATGAAGCAATTCTGCTTATGGTAGACTCGAACCTTCAAAGAGAAGAAATCCTGCCATCCGAAAAAGCATATGCATACCGGATGAAGCTGGAAGCCATGAAACGCCAAGGGCAAAGGAGAGATTTAACTTCGGCTCCAGTGGGACCGAAGTGGAGATCTAATGAAGAATTGTCAAAAAAATCGGAAGATAGTGTTTCTCAAATTAAAAGGTATATCCGTCTGACGGAACTTATACCGCCGATTCTTGACATGGTGGATGATAAGAAGATTGCCCTGCGGCCTGCCGTGGAACTATCTTATCTGTCTAGTGAACAGCAGGAAGAACTTCTGGACTTTATGCAGATGCAGGACTGTACGCCGAGCCATGCGCAGGCTATCCGGATGCGGAAGTTTGCAGAAGAAGGAAAACTAAATAAGGATGTGATAGAAGCGATTCTGTCCGAAGAAAAGGGAAACCAGAAGGAGCAGTTCCGGATGCCGAGAGAACGTATCAGTAAATATTTTTCTCCGGGGACATCTGCCAGGCAGATGGAGGATACGATTATCAAGGCACTGGAATTGTACCGGAAAAAGGAACGGAGTCGTGAAAGATAGCGGTTTTCCGCCAGGGGAGAGGTCCCTTTTTTGGCAGAAAGCCGTTTTTTTGTTCCCCCTTCCCACACCCTACCCCCTCTGGCTTACCAGCAGTTACCAGCCGAAAGAGAAAATACGGGTGCCTGGGAGGTTGTGGAAAGAGAAAACAGCAGATGGAAAGGAAAAATAAGTCATGAAAATACAGAAAGTAAGATGTGGAAACCGGGTGGCGGCAGTGCTGCTGTGTCTGGTTATGCTGTTGATAGGTGTGATGACAACAGGTGAGCCGGTCAGGGCGGCTGACGGAACGGTTCAGCTGAATTATGGGGAGAAGATTTATTACGGTGATTATCTGACTACAAAGATGACCTTTGAGGGGAATAATTACGCGTACTGTGTGGAGCCCTTAAAAACGCTTCCAGGGGCAGGAACCTATTCCTATAACCTCCTGCCGGGAGATTCGCCGGTAAGAAAGGCGCTATATTATCTGCCTGGCGGATATGGCTATGACGCTAATATTAAAAACCAGTATCTGGGCGGATGGTCGGATAATGATGCTTATGTGATCGGGCACCTGACGGTAGCTTATGTCTATTCCGGGTATAATGCAGGAAGCGGAGCTTTTCATGGGGCACCGGCAAATTATGTAAATAAAGCGGTAGAGGTGGCAAATGCGATCAGCGGACTTCCGGATCCGCCGCAGTCTTTCCGGGCATTTATCATCCCATCGGGAACGGATCAGACCATTGCAGGAAGCTGGTATCAAAAGCCGTTTGGATATATTGAAATCCGGAAATCTACGGCAAATGAAGGGATTTCCGGAAATAATGAAAATTACAGTCTGTCGGGTGCGGAATATGGCGTGTTCCATGGAGAAACCCAGGTGGCAGTGCTGGTAACAGATGAGAACGGATATGCCAGATCCGGGGAACTGGAGGTGTTGGAGAATGGACATTACACAGTCCGGGAACTGAAAGCTTCTCCGGGGTTTGCCGTGGATGTGAACGGTTACGATGTGGCGGTTCAGTCAGACCAGACCTCGGTGTTGGAAGTTCAGGAGATTCCGCAGAGCAATCCAATGTCGATCCTGCTTCAAAAGCTGGATGCAGAGACAGGAAAGCCGGAAGCTCAGGGAAATGCGTCCTTGGAAGGGGCAGAATTTACAGTGTGTTATTATCCGGTGAAAGCAGACCATGACCCGGCTGCAGACGGAACAAAGCCGGAACGGTCCTGGGTGTTCCGGACAGACAGTGAGGCAAAAATAGAGTTTACAGAAGATTATCTGGTGTCCGGGGATGAGTTTTACTATCAGATGGACGGGGTGACGCCCTGCCTGCCGCTGGGGACCGTGACTATACAGGAAACCAAAGCCCCGGAAGGTTATCTGTTAAATGATAATGTATTTATCCAGCAGATCACTGCCGGGGGGACGGTAGAAACAGTAGAGTGCTATCAGGCACCGGACGCAGGAGAACAGATATACCGGGCGGATCTGGAATTTGTCAAAGTATCAGACGGGGATCTGGAACGGCTTGCAAATATTCCTTTTGTGATCACATCAAAGACAACTGGAGAGAGCCATGTGATCGTGACGGATGAAAATGGATATGCCAGTACATCTTCGGCATGGAATCCGCATACTTCAAATACAAACCGGGGGGAAACTTCTGGAGACGGGATCTGGTTTGGGGAAGGAACGCCGGATGATACAAAAGGAGCCCTGCTTTATGATACTTATGCAATCGAAGAGAAACGGTGTGAGTCTAACCAGGGAATGAAATTATTGGAATTTGAAGTAGAGGTATATAAAGACTCTGTTACGGTGGAGTTAGGGACACTGACAAATGACAGAGTGGTGATCGGAACCCAGGCAAAAGACGCAGATGACGGGGATCAGGAAGCCATAGCGGATAGCGAGGTCACGATTGTTGATACAGTTTCCTATGAGAATGTTACGCCTGGTCAGACCTATAAAATCTATGGCGTGCTGATGGACAAGACTACTGGAGAAGAACTTATGGTTCAGGGAAATACAGTTACAGGAGAGGCGGAATTTACCCCGGAAAAAGGGGAAGGATCTGTGGATGTAACGTTTACCTTTGACGGGACCGGGCTGGAAGGAAAAGACGTTGTTGTATTTGAGAAACTGTACCTGGTAACGGAAGAAGAGGAACTGCTGGTGACGACCCATGAGGATATTGAAGACGAAGGACAGACAATCCGGCTGGTGGAAGAGGAAAAACCGAAATCGCAAGAAACGCCGGGAACTCCTGTATCCGGCGCGCCGAAAACAGGAGATACAGCGGATGTGTTCCTGTGGATAGCTATAGCTGTTCTTTCCGCAGCAGGAATTGGCGGATATGGAATGATAAGATTCCGAAAGAAACGAGAAAATGAAAAATAATTCTGGAAAAGGAGCAGCGGAATGATATGGTGTGAAGTGGAGGGTGCCGGAAAGGCACCCTTAAAAGAGATTGTAGAGAAGATGGAGGAAAGAACCCTGCTGGCGATAGAATTTGAGGAAAGCTGGGAAATGGATAAGGAGGGAGCGAAAAATGGATGAACTGAAAGTGGTTAATATCCGTCTGGTCAAGGAACCGTCCCTCTATAGTGAAAAAAGGCTGGAAACACCGAAAGCAGTGCTAGAATTTATGGCAGAGGAGATGGCTGCATATGATAGAGAGATCCTGTGTGTACTGAATCTGAAGAGCAACTGCCAGGTCATTAATATGAATATCGTAAGTGTTGGCTGCATTAATGCAACGATAGTCAGTCCCAGGGAAGTATTTAAAAGCGCGATCCTTTCCAATGCCAGCGGTATGATTGCGCTCCATAATCATCCGAGCGGAAGCATAAGGCCGTCCAGGGAGGATGTCAGGGTCACAAGACAGTTGATCAAGGGCGGAAGAATTATGGGAATTGAACTTATGGATCATATCATCGTAGGTGGGACAAGTGGGGAGATGTATAGTTTCCGGGAAGAGCGAAGAGAGATGTTTCTGGAAAGAGAAGATGAGCTGGAACGGTAAGAAACTATCTCTATAACCGAACATGAAAATGAAATTTTAGCCTCTGAGATTGTTTTTTTATCTGTTTTATAATATAATATAAGTGAAAAAGAGAAGACCTAAAAAATACTATTGACAGATATAAAAGTATGGTATAAAATTTCGTAACAGAAATATTATATAATATACAGGCTCACTAGCTGAGGGAATCGTAATGGCCGATCCGGGCACTCCCCTGTTAAAAAAATAATCGTGAACGATAGCCATTAGCAAAAGCCCCTGGATTGGGGCTTTTGTTCATTATAGGAGAAAATATGGATATAACAAATATACAACGCTGTGCGGATTATTATCAGAAGAACTATTTGGAGACGTTCTATTTAGTGAGCACATATCATGGGAAAAGCTTTATTCTAATAGGAGAAAAAGAAAACTTTCCTCATTTGATGGGAATCGCAAAGCCAATTTATAATTCCAATGGATACAGGTCTCCGTATGCTTTATATAGAGATATTAGAAATGGACGGCCAATATCAAGGAGAATCATTCCTAATAACATTTCCGTTACTTCTAAAATGTATAAAAAGGTAGTGAACTTTGAACATTCTACAGAAATTTTCTGGAATAATCAGGGACCCTTGGCGATTAACTATAATGAACTGCTGAGCAGCAAGAAATTAAGCAATGTTGATATTTTGCTTACCGATATTCATTCAGGATATATGCTGGGATGGAAATGCAATAAAAATATTCAGGTTAATGCTGAGATTCATTTGACTAAATATTGTATTTCAAGTTGGATAGATGAAAGTGGAAGATCACAGCAGCAGAAAGAGAAATATATGCCGCTGCAGGATATCGATCTAATCCGTTATGTGTTTGCATTTGATAAAAAGTCAGACTTAATTAGAAAGAAGGAATATAAATATTCAACGGAAGATAAGGAAGATATTTTGAGAACTATCGAAAGAAACAGGGCGAATCTTTTAGTAGATTCTAATAATGACAGGTTTTATATAGGTATAGCGAAAGACAAGGCGATTCATTGTAAAATTAATGGCGTGCAGTATTAATTGTGCAGACACTGTCTGCACAATTTGATTAATAGAATTTTACATAACCGATTGGTTCAATTAAGAATCAACCGGTTATTTTTTTGCCCTGATATAAGCAGAAAGTCAATCTTAGGGCAGGAAAGGAGTGAAAACATATGCCGTATATCCAGCCGGAGGTTTTAGAAGAGCTAAAACGGATCGACTTGTACACTTATCTGAAAGCCAGTGACCCAGGAGAGTTGGTGCATGTAGCCGGTAATGTGTACTGTACCAAGACTCATGACAGCCTCAAAATATCTAATGGGAAATGGATGTGGTGGAGCCGGGGGATCGGGGGAAGAAGCGCTCTGGATTATCTGATCAAAGTGGAAGGGTATTCCTTTCTGGATGCAGCAGAGCAGCTGATGACTCTGGGGAGTATGCGGCTGCAGATGCAGCTTCAGGAAGAACGGCCTAAAGAAAAAATTCTGCTTTTACCGGAACCATCTGCTTCTGCAGACCGTGTGATCTTGTATCTGAAGAAGCGAGGAATCTCGCCGGAGCTGATCCGGTTTTGCCTGGAAACCGGACGGCTGTATGAGAGCCGGAATTATCACAACGCCGTTTTTGTTGGTATGGATGGAACGGGAAAGCCGAAGTATGCAGCTTTGCGCGGTACAGGGTCAGATTTTATCGGGGAGGCCAGCGGAAGTGACAAAAAGTATTCTTTTGCAATTCCGGCAGAGACCAAGAGTGAGACGGTTCATTTATTTGAATCGCCGATTGATCTGCTGTCATATGCCTCCATCCGGATTTTGGACGGTGAAAAATGGAGAGCGGAACACCTGCTGTCACTGGCAGGAGTATATCAGCCGGCAGGGGAGATTAAAGAGAGTAAAGTGCCGGCAGCCCTGGAACGTCTTCTGAAGGAACATCCAGAAATCCGAAAAGTGGACATGCATCTTGATAATGACAAGGCAGGAAGAAGGATGACAGAAGCACTCAAGGTCATTCTTCCAGAGAAATATCAGTGCCAGGACAAGCCGCCGTGCCGTGGAAAAGATTTTAATGATGAATTATGTCTGCGGAGGGGGATTCAGGTAATAAAGCCTCGGGAAAAACGTCAGGCAGAACGTTCATAAAAACGGGGAGGTGGGAAACGATGGAGACGGGGCAGAGAAGATGTTTTATACCAGCAAGCATCGCCGTTGGATAGCCATGGCATAGGCCGGGCATCCAAACGGCACTTGCCAGGGCGGACCCTGGAACCCCTGAAAGGAGAATGATGAGATGTTAGGAATATTGGTAAGCTTTATGGCAGGCGGCGTATTGGGAGTCATACTGATGTGTCTGCTTCAGATCAACCGCACAGATGAATGGAAGGAGTGGAAAGATTATGAGAATAGAGATTTTAAAGAGAAGAGGTAAATCTGCAGAAAAACGGATGAAGAAATATCAGGACAGAATATCCAGAAAGATTGGGAAGGGGGAAAAGAAAGATGAGCACGGTTAAGATATTTGCAGAAGACATCGTGGAGAAGATCCACAGGTATTTACCTGGGGAATATGACTCTGTCCAGTGCGAGGTGAAAGAGGTTTTGAAAAACAATGGAATCCGTATGACAGGGATTGAATTTCAGAGGGAAGGCAGTTCCATATCACAGATTATTTATCTGGAACCATTTTTTGAAGACATCAGGCAGGGAAAAGAGCTTGGAACTGTGCTGAAAGATATCGCCAGCAGTTATATCCAGAATGCAAATAGCGGATGCAGGACAGAAATTAATGCACAGCAGCTGATGGAATTTGAAAATATCCGGCAGTCAATCGAGCCGGTTCTGGTTCATACGGCAGAAAACAGAGAAATGCTGGGACAGATGCCGCACCGGAAAATAGCAGATCTTTCAGTTTACTATAGAATTGTATTTCAGGATCAGGGAAATGACATGCAGGCAAGCATGAGCATTACGAATGGACACATGAAACAGTGGGGAATATCAGAGCCAGAACTATATCATCAGGCTGTCGCTAACATGGAAAACCGGGAAACGAATACGCTGACACCGATGGAAGATATGCTTAAGTCCATGTTTACAGGAAAAGGGGAAGAAAGAAACCTTTTGAAGGAAGGAACTGTGGAATGTGCAAATCTGCCGCAGGAAGGATTCTATGTGCTGACAAATGAGCGGAAAACTTATGGAGCGTCTTTGTTAGCGGTGCCGGGCGTAATGGAAAAGGTAGATCGGTTGTTCCCGGAAGGCTATTATATTCTGCCGTCATCCCTTCATGAGGTATTGATTGTTGAAAAAGATAAAAATCTTTCGGCAAAAGAGCTTGGGGAGATGGTAAGAGAGGTCAATCGTGCAGAAGTAAGCCCCCAGGAACGCCTTTCAGATTGTGTATACGAGTATGACAGAGAAAAAGCGGCCATCCGTCAGGTGCCGGAATCATTAAGAAGCAGGGAGATGGAGAGATGAGACAGAGAAATGTATCCATATTGTTCAGGCTGAACCGTAAGGAAGCTGAAAGACTTAATAAATGTGTAAAGAAAAGCGGATTAAGCAGGGAGGCATACTTACGTCAGCTGGTAAATGGGCTTATACCAAGGGATGAACCGCCGCCGGATTACTATTCCATGATGAGGGAACTGCACCGGATTGGAGAACAGTTAAGCCGTATTTCCCAGGCGGCTCATGCACAAAGAAGGATTGATGTACAGAAGTATGATGCAGAGGTACAAGGATTCCACCGGGTTATTGAACAGATTATGGAGGCAGTTGTCCTGCCGGAACGAATGGGAAACCTGCCGAAGAAAAGCGCGGAAAGCTGGCTGGCAAAACAGGGGGCTCCGTCTGCAAAGAAGGAGGAAAAAAACTGGTGGCAGTAACATCTATCTGGAGAGTGAAAGGATGGCTTGGAAAAGTAATCGGCTATGCAAAGAACCCAGAGAAGACAGGTCTGGCAGACGTGATTGCTTATGCAGCGGATGAAGACAAAACATCGGACCGGGATGATCTGCTGCAATATGTATCCGGAATCAACTGTGGGACAGCTACTGCAAGGATGGAGATGCTGTCAGTGAAAAAGAGGTTTGGAAAGGAGGATGGTGTGACTGCTTATCATGGATACCAGTCTTTTGCTCCGGGAGAAGGACCGCCGAACATCGTACATGAAATCGGAGTTCGGCTGGCGGAAGAGTTATGGGGAGATCGTTTTCAGGTTTTGGTAGCAACCCATCTGGACCGGGAGAACCACCTTCATAATCATTTTGTGATTAATACGGTTTCGTTTATCGACGGGAAAAAGTACCACAGAACCAGGCAGGATTATCTAAGGCTCCAACAGGTTTCTGATAAGCTGTGTCTTGAGTATGGACTATCGGTAATAGAGCACCCGGAACGAGGCAGGGGGAAATCCTATGGGGAGTGGCGGGCGCAAACAGAGCAGAAACCAACTTATGCCGGAATGATGAAAGCGGATATAGACTGGGCCGTTTCTAAAGCACGGACAGAGAGTCAGTTCTATCAACTCCTGCGTGAAAAAGGATATCGTTTTAAATTTGGAAAGGATCTGACACTCCGGGCACCCGGACGGGAAAGAGGGCTGAAGCTGGAAAGGAACTTTGGAGAGAATTACACATTGGAAGCTATCCGGATCCGAATCTTGCAGAAGGATGAAAAACCAATAAAAAGTGGCTTTCCTGACAAAGAGAAAAAACAGGTTCCCAAAAACCTCAAGGCATATCCGGGGAACAGACCCAAGAGGAAAATCAGCGGCCTGAAAGGATTATACCTTCATTACTGCTATCTGCTGGGGATTCTGCCGAAAAAGCAATCCCTACAGCTGGAGCAGGTAAATGTGATGCTTCGGGAAGAACTGATCAGACTTCATACTATTATAGAGGAGACAAAGCTGCTCTGCCGATTTAGGATTGATACGGCAGAGCAGCTGATCCAATTTAGGGATAAGCTGGAGCAGAAACAAGAAGGATTGAACGGGGAAAAACGGCAGTTACAGCGTAAGTACCGTACGATCCATACGCCGGAAGAAGCAGTGCAAGTAAAAGAAGAAATAAAAGAACTGAACAGAAGGACGAAAGAAATCAGAAAAGAGTTAAAACTGTGCAGAGGGATTGAAGAGCGGTCCGGTTTCATGAAAGAAAAGCTGCAGCTCATGAACCAGGAACATGGCCGGGAAAGGGTGGTGAAAAAATATGAATACATCAGGAGAGGCAGCTGAACAGATTGTGCGGATGACATTGCAGATGGGAGAGGCAGCACTGAAAATTACCGGAGCGAGTGCAAAGCAGCTTGCCGTTATCTTGTATGCAATTTCGCGAGAGCAGAAAAAGTCAAAAGGCAAAGCAAGGATGGAGACGATGCTTCGCAGCGGAAGGCCGCTGACGGTATTTTCTATAAAGGACAGCGATGTCAAAACATTTGTAAAAGCAGCGAGAAAGTATGGGGTGCTGTACTGTGCGGTGCGTAATCCTGTGGGAAGAAAAGACAATATGGTAGATCTGATCGTAAAACAGGAAGATGCAGCACGGATCAACAGAATTGTGGAGCGATTTCAGCTTGCGTCTGTCCCTTTTCCGGGAAGGACAGAAAGAGAACTTCTGTCCGAACCTATATCCGGCAGGCAAACCAGAACCGGAAGGACTATTTCTAAACCGGCCAGTGCAGAGAAAAGTTCTGTCAGACAGGAACTAAAGGAAATCCGGGATCAGAGACAGAAGAAGTCTTCTCAAAAGAACCAACGCAGACCGCCAGTGCAGAAGAAATCACGAGGGGGCGGAAACAGGAACAGGTAAGATAAAGGAGGCGCAGCAGTGAGAAGTGACGAGAAGAAATCTGCTGTAATTTTTATACTGTGTGGGATTGTTCCGGTAGTCTGGGCGGCTCTTCTGACTGCTCCGTATATAAAAAACGGACTGCCGGGAATTTTAGAGGGATGGAATCAGGCCTTCAGACGACCGTTTGGGATTAGTTTTTGCGAGGATAGTTTACGGACAGTCCTCTTTTTTTTAGCTGTTTATTTCGCAGCAATTGGAGTATGGTTTTCCAGCTGCCGGAAATACCGGAGAGGAGCGGAACATGGATCGGCAGCCTGGGGGAACGCAAAAGAGATAGGAAGACGGTACAGCGAGAAACCGTTTACAGCCAATAAGATTATGACACAGCATGTACAGATCAGTTATGACAGCAGAAAGCACAGAAGAAATCTGCTGACTGTGGTGATCGGGGGATCCGGGGCCGGAAAGACGAGGCATTATGGAAAGGTGAACCTATATCAGGCGAATACCTCGTTTGTGGTGCTGGATCCCAAAGGGGAAAACCTCCGGGATGCGGGGAATCTGCTGGAAGCAAAAGGGTATGAGATCCGGGTGCTGGATCTGATCAATATGGAGAAAAGCCATTGCTATAATCCGTTTGTCTATCTGAAAGACGACAACGATGTGCAGCGGCTTGTCACAAACCTGTTTAAGGCAACAACCCCGAAAGGAAGCCAGAGCAATGATCCTTTTTGGGATACAGCGGCATCCATGCTGTTGTTGGCATTGATTTTTTATCTGAAATACGAAGCACCGGACGAGGAGCAGAATTTCTCCATGGTCATGGAATTATTGCGTGCCGGGGAAGTACGGGAAGATAACGATGAGTATCAGTCGGTGTTGGATGAACTGTTCGAGCGGCTGGAAATGCGTGAACCGGAGCATATCGCTGTAAAGTATTATAAGGATTATCATTCCGGAAGCGCAAAGACGCTGAAATCTATTCAGATCACACTGGCTGCCAGGCTGGAGAAATTCAATCTGTCCAGTGTGGCCGCGCTGACCGCCGCAGATGACCTGGATCTGCCGTCGTTAGGAGAGAAAAAAGTGGCATTGTTCGCCTTGATTCCTGATAACGACACCAGTTATAACTTCTTGGTGTCGATCCTGTATACGCAGCTGTTTCAGCAGCTGTTTTACCTGGCCGATCACAAATATGGAGGCAGGCTGCCGGTACACGTCCATTTTCTGATGGATGAATTTGCCAACGTATCGCTGCCGGATGATTTTGACAAGATTCTTTCGGTTATGCGTTCCAGAGAGGTCAGCGTATCCATTATTCTGCAGAACCTGGCGCAGCTGAAAGCCCTGTTTGAAAAACAGTGGGAGAGCATTATGGGAAATGCGGATGAATTTCTGTATCTGGGAGGCAATGAACAGGGAACGCATAAATATGTCAGTGAACTCTTGGGAAAGGAGACAATTGATACGAATACTTATGGGAAATCTATCGGGCATTCAGGCAGCTATTCTACAAATTATCAGATTACCGGAAGGGAGCTGATGACTCCGGATGAGGTGCGCATGCTGGATAACCGCGGCGCACTTCTTTTTATCCGGGGAGAGCGTCCGGTGATGGATGAAAAATATGATATCCTGAAACATCCCAATGTGGAATTATCGGCAGATGGGAAAGGCAAGCCGTACCGGCATGGAGAAATAACACGAAAGATTGCAGAAATAGCGATAGCAGATATACAGGAAGGAGCCGTGCCGCCGGAAGACAGCGGACAAGGAGAAGCGGTGGAGTATGAACTGTTGTCAGAAGAAGAACTGGAAGCGCTGGCAGAGGCGCTTTAAGAAGGAGGAATTATCAGAATGAGGAGTTACCAGAAAAGAAGGAAATGCAGAAGGAGTCGGAAGGGGCTGTATGTAAAAAAGATCTTGACCATATATCTGATCTTTGTGCTGGCTTTGACCAGTCAGGTAACGGTGCTGGCATCCGGGGATCCGCTGGCAGTAGTCAATAATCTGTCAGAATTTATCTTCGGGCTGATCCGGGCGATCGGCATGATCCTGCTGGGGTTTGGGATTGTACAGATTGGGCTGTCTTTAAAGTCTCATGACCCTTCCCAGAGGGCCAATGGATTTCTGACACTGGCAGGTGGTGTGATTATTACATTTGCCAGGGAGATCCTGACTATGATCGCAGGATAGGAAAGGAGGCGCGGTATGGAATCAGACAGCTGGGTTGTACAGAATCTTCAGAATGCGCTGGATACCTGGAACGGAAAGCTGGCCGAGATCTGGCAGATCCTGACCCAGTCTCCGGAAGAATTTAAAGGGGGACACATCTGGGAAGTCATTGTCAGCATCCATGGGGCGCTGCAGGCAGTTGGCTACGCATTGCTGGTTTTGTTTTTTGTAGTAGGGATGGTGAAGACCTGCGGGAGTTTTGCGGAAGTGAAAAAACCGGAACATGCTGTCCGCGTCTTTATCCGGTTTGCACTGGCAAAAGGAGTTATCACTTATGGAATGGAACTGATGATGGCATTATTTGATATCGTGCAGGGTATAACAGGAACGATCATGGGAGCGGCAGGCCTGGGGGAAGCAGAGGAAACGATGCTTCCGGAAGAAATCATCACGGCAGTAGAGGAATGTGGATTTCTGGAAAGTATCCCGTTATGGGCGGTGACGTTGATCGGAAGTCTGTTTATTACGGTGCTGAGTTTCATCATGATCCTAAGTGTGTATGGGAGGTTTTTCCGCCTGTACTTATATACTGCAATTGCGCCGGTGCCGCTTGCGACATTTGCAGGAGAGCCCAGCCAGAGCGTGGGGATTAGTTTTATGAAAAGCTATGCAGCAGTATGTCTGGAAGGTGCGATCATTGTGCTGGCCTGTGTGATTTTTTCCGTATTTGCAGCCTCTCCTCCGGCGGTAAACGGGGAAGTCTCTGCCGTTACCATGGTATGGAGCTATATAGGAGAACTGATTTTTAATATGCTTGTTCTGGTCGGGGCAGTAAAAATGTCGGACCGGGTGGTGCGTGAAATGATGGGATTGTAAGGGATTATGAATCAATGATATTTCCGCTTGCTTTATCGTGGAGATTTCCCTGGCTGTCGAAATAGACAGCATCTTGGGAAATCCCCTGGTCACGGGCCCTGTTAAGCTGCCAGAGCATATCTTCTTCTATCGCCCGGTAGTAACGACGGTCGGCGAGGAATTCCTTAAAAGAGAAGAGCCAGCGTACGGCGGACAGGAGGACAAGGATCAGCAGGATGCCAAGCGCCAGTGTTTCGTGCGCCGCCGCCCAGGGATTTAATACGGTGGCGATCAAAAGAAAATAGGCAAAGGGCAGCGTAAGACGGAGCTTTCCGGCAATCCGGAATAACAGAGACAGGATTAGCAGAAGCGCTGTAAAACCTAAAGATAAAAATGCGTACATCATAAAAAGGCCCTCCTTCGCTTTTTGTTTTGAGTATAGCAGAAGGAGGGAAGATTGCAAATGTGCGAAAGCTGTAATGTTATTGTTGCAAAAAAGGAGGGACTTATGGAAGTCAGAATTAACCGGGAGATTCGGGAATATACAGAGGCCATGTATTTTGGCCTGTCGCTGCGGCAGTTTATCTGTGCAGTATTTGCCTGCGGTGTAGCCGTCGGGCTTTATTTTTGGCTGCGCCCCTACGTGGGGATGGAAACCGTCAGCTGGCTGTGTGTACTGGGTGCGGCCCCTTTTGCGGCAGTTGGATTTATTAAATATCACGGGATGACTGCGGAAAAGTTTATCTGGGTGTGGATCAAGAGTGAATTTCTGATGCCGAAATACTTGGTGTTCCGGCCGGAGAACTTATATTACGAACTTATGAAGGATCAGATCAGAAAACGGGAAAAGGAGGCGTGTGCAAAACATGTTAAGAACACTAAGAACGGTCATGAAACAGGACAGGGAGAAGTTTAGGATTCCCAGGAGCGTCCAGCAGGTAATTCCGATCCGGACAATCTGGAAAGACGGGATTTTCCAGGTGGGGCGGAATAAATATGCCAAGACCTATCGATTTACGGACATTAATTTTGAAGTGGCGTCGGAAGAAGACAAGAAAGCGATGTTTTTAAACTATACGAGTATCTTAAACTTTTTCGATTGTGGAGCGACGGCAAAGCTGACGGTAATCATACGGAAATTAAATAAAGAGGAATTAAAGGAAGCCGTTTTTCTTACGATGCAGGAGGACGGGCTGGATCAGTACCGGAAAGAGATGAATGAAATGCTGATGGAAAAGACAGTGGGTGCCAACGGCATGGTCCGGGAACTGTATGTGACGATCTCTGTGTACCGGAGGGATGTAGAAGATGCGAGAAATTATTTCCTGCGCGCCGGGAATGGGCTGATTTCCCATTTTAATAATTTGGGTTCCCGGTGCGAGGAACTGGACGCACAGGAGAAGCTCCATGTCTTATACAGCTTTTACCGGGCAGGGGAAGAACAGTTTCATTTTGACATGAAGGAGTCTGCAAGGCTGGGACACAGCTTTAAGGATTATATCTGCCCGGACACGATGGAATTTGAACGGGATCATTTTAAGGTGGGGGAGCAGTACGGAAGAGTGCTGTATCTGAAGGACTATGCGTCATATATCCCGGATTCCATGGTGTCTGAATTTGCGGATATCAACCAGAACATGATAATTAGTATTGATCTGATTCCGATCCCCACCGATGAAGCGGTACGGGAGGCGCAGACCAGGCTTCTGGGAGTGGAAACAAACATTACGAACTGGCAGAGGAGGCAGAATGCCAATCAGAATTTTTCAGCAACGGTTCCTTTTGATATGGAAATGCAGAAGGAGGAGAGTAAAGAATTTTTGAGGGATTTAACGACCAGGGATCAGCGGATGATGGTGGCGGTAGTCACTCTGATGCATACTGCAGAAAATCTGAAGCAGTTAGATGCAGATACCAATACCATTCTTACTGTGGCGAGAAACCGGATGTGCCAGATGGCGGTATTGAAGTTCCAGCAGATGGATGGAATGAACACGGCGCTTCCAATCGGGGTAAGGAAGATTGACAGCATGAGGACGCTGACGACAGAAAGCCTTGGCAGTCTGATCCCGTTCCGGACACAGGAAGTCATGGACAAGGGCGGGATCTATTGTGGAATTAATGCCATTTCCCACAATTTGATTTTAGTGGACCGGGCAGCACTGCTGAATCCATCGGCTTTTATCTTAGGAGTCCCCGGGAGTGGAAAGTCTATGCTGACAAAAATGTTTATCCTGCTGATTATTCTGTCTACCACCAAAGATCAGGTGCTGGTTTATGATCCGGAAGGAGAATACGAACCGTTAGTGCAGGCTCTGGGAGGGGTCAGCCTCCCCATCTGTGCAGGAAGCGAGATCCATCTGAATGCCATGGATATGGTGAAGGGGTATGGGGACAAAAACCCTATTGTGGACAAGTCCCAGTTTGTCCTGTCTTTGTATGAGCGGATCACGGATGGACATTATGTCATCGGTCCGAAAGAAAAAAGTATTCTGGATCGCTGTGTGGAAGATGTCTATACCAGGAAAAAGCCGTATGAGATTCCGACTTTTTTTACGCTCCGGAGGCTTTTGCAGGAACAGGATGAGCCGGAGGCAAAAGATCTGGCACTGATGCTGGAATTATTTACAGAGGGAAGCTTAAACAACTTTTCTCATCCGACGAACATTGAGACAGAAAACCGGCTAATCTGCTTTAATACCAGGGATATGGTAGAAGATTTAAAGGATCTGGGACAGCTTGTCATTACGGACCATATGATTAACCGGGTATCGCAGAACTGGGAGAAAGGGATCCGGACACATTTGTTTCTGGATGAGTTTCATACTCTGCTGCAGCACAAGCACAGCGCTAATTTTTTTGACAGCGCCTACCGGCGTTTCCGGAAGAGAAATGCCTGGCCTACCAGTCTGACCCAGAATGTGGAATACGTGCTGGATTCTCTGACAGCCAGAACCATGCTTTCCAATTCAGAGTTTATCATCATGCTGAACCAGTCAGCGTCTGACAGAGAGCGTCTGGCGGAGCTTCTGCATATTTCCGGAGAACAGCTGAAGCACATCACAAATGCCAGGGCCGGGAACGGGCTGGCCAGAATCGGAAGCGCCCTGATTCCTTTCCAGAATCAGTTAAGTAAGGGGACGAAAGTTTATCGTCTGATGTCTACGAAGCCGGAAGATTTTGAAGGGACATGGCATCAGACAGCCCAAAAGGCACAGGAGAACAAATAAAAGAACAGAAGAGAAAAAGCCATGAAGGAGTGGAGTGAAATGGGAAGAAGCCGGGATATCAAGCTGCATGAGAGGTGCCGGGATGTAAAAGTGCTGAAAAGAGGGGTTACAGCAGCGGAGCATATGAAGCCGGGGGCGGGCTGGCCAGAGGAGCAGACCGGACAGGCCGGGGCAGAACATGAGGGGAGAACGGGAGGAGTGGCTTATGCAGAGGAGCGTCTTTCCCAGGCGGCAAAGAAAATGGCTCGGGTCGTCGGCACCCAGGCCGTCCGGCAGGGAGGAGCCGTCCGCAGACAGACAATCCAGGCGGCCAGGACACTCCGGAAAACGGTATGGAAACCAAAAGGCGGCGGAACCATGGTAAAGACGGCAGGAGCTGGGACGAGACAGGCGGCTGCGGGGACAGCCGGGGGCGGGGCGCATTGGTGCC
>OGRN01001796.1_pt1 | contig 17620 bp, 15 predicted proteins | sample 1553401 | NCBI WGS metagenome assembly OGRN01 (sample SAMEA2580096, study PRJEB22360) | human gut metagenome | biome: human gut; feature: human-associated habitat; material: faeces | place: Denmark | collected 2008/2010 | reverse complement strand
GCAAAAAGATGCTGCCGCATCTATGATTTCCTAATCATTGATGCGACAGCCCCTTGTATTACCGTCTGAATCCGGCAGTTCATCGATCAATTTTTCAATAATCTGTTTTTTTACATAGACGTCAAAGCTCAGATTACAGATAAAAGCGAAGAGTTCCAGATTCTTTTTCTGCTCTTCGGGAAGTTCAGAAAAGCTGTTCATGGCAAGGTTGTATGATTTTGCCACATCTTTTTGCAGTGCCTCGATCCGGGATTTTTCCATCTGACAGATTTCTTCGTAGACAGCCGTCATATCCAGAGAATCCTCTTCATCAAACGCCTTCTCTGTGATCGGTGTCAGGAGTCTTTCGATATCCTTGATGGAAAGGATGTTTTTAAAATAGTAGATAAAGATCATGACCAGAACATGCTCTTTTGAATACTTCTTTTTTACCGGCGGAGGAAGAAGATTATTCTTGGCGTAGTTATTGATCATAGTTTTTGTAAGAATCTTATCGTCTTCGTACCGCTTCGTCCGTTTGAGCTGTTCCTCCATAAAGGTAGTGACCTGATCCATATACAGGTCAATATTGGGAATGTCGTTCGGCCTGATATAATCAATCCGCGAAATACTGGATAGAATACTGTTCAGTAAATCCTTTGTATCAATTGTCATATTATCACCTCAACATAATCATTATATAGTTATTGAAACTATATGACAAGAATTATTTCCTGAAATTTTTGATGCTTGCACTTGTATATGAAAACCCATATAATGAAAACAGATTTTTGGCGAAAGGGAGTCAAATACTATGAAATCAGTTGTATTATGTTATCATTTAAAAGGGACGCCAAAGGGAAAGAAGATTGGCATGATTTTTGGGTTCCTGGGATATAAAGTGCGTCATGTGACGAAAGAAGAATACTGCCGGCCTTTAGGCGAGCTTGTGGGAATCATTCCGGCCGGCGGGGAAGATCCGGATCAGGCGGAACAGAGGCCGGATGAAGCAGGAAGGGGAGATTTTCCAGAGGAAATGCTGGTGATCCATGCGGCAACGGAAGATATGCTTGATAAGGCGCTGTTTCTTATGAAAAAGGAACAGGTTCAGGTAGATCTGAAGGCAATGGTCACCCAGACCAACCGGGAATGGGACACCTATGCGCTGTACGAAGAGATAAAGAAGGAACATGCATTTATGAAGCAGCAGGAAAAAGAAAGGAAACAGAAGAGTTGAGTATATATGATACATTAAATGAACAACAGAAAGAAGCCGTGCTTCATACGGAAGGACCGCTTCTGATCCTGGCAGGAGCCGGATCCGGGAAGACCCGGGTGCTGACTCACAGGATTGCATATCTGATCGAGGAAAAGGGAGTCAATCCCTGGAATATCCTTGCTATTACGTTCACGAATAAGGCAGCGGGAGAGATGCGGGAAAGGGTGGACAACCTGGTAGGATTCGGCTCGGAAAGCATCTGGGTCAGTACATTTCACTCCATGTGTGTCCGGATTTTGAGGAGACATATTGATCTACTGGGATTTGATACCAATTTTACGATTTATGATACCGATGACCAGAAAACACTGATGAAGGATGTCTGCAAACTCCTTCAGATCGATACTAAGATCTTCCGGGAAAGGTCACTTCTGGCTGCCATTTCCCAGGCAAAAAATGAACTGATCACACCAGAAGAGTTTCGGATCCAGGCCCAGGGAGATTTCAGCAGGCAGAAAATTGCCTCTGTCTATGAGGAATATGAAAAGCAGATGCGTGCCAATAATGCGCTGGATTTTGACGATCTTCTGGTCAAGACGGTGCAGCTGTTTCAGACGCAGGCGGACGTGCTGGACTATTATCAGGAACGTTTCCGCTATATCATGGTGGACGAGTATCAGGATACTAATACAGTCCAGTTTGAGCTGGTGCGGCTTTTGTCTGCAAAATACCGGAATCTCTGCGTGGTAGGGGATGATGATCAGTCCATCTACAAGTTCCGTGGAGCAAATATCCGGAATATCCTGGATTTTGAGCAGGTGTTTCCGGATGCGAAGGTAATCAAGCTGGAGCAGAATTACCGGTCCACCAGCAATATCCTGGATGCAGCCAATGCAGTAATCCGTCATAACCACGGCCGGAAGGATAAGACGCTCTGGACGGACAATGGAGAAGGAAAGAAGATTAATGTTCGCCAGTTTGATACGGCATTTGACGAGGCGGAATATATTGTCGGAGATATCAAGGAGCGGGTGGAAAAAGGAGAGGCAGCTTACAACGACCATGCCATCCTGTACCGGACCAATGCTCAGTCACGTATGTTTGAGGAAAAATTCGTGACGGCAAACATTCCATATAAAATTGTCGGCGGCATTAATTTCTATGCCAGACGGGAGATCAAGGATCTGCTGGCATATCTGAAAACCATTGACAACGGAAGAGATGATCTGGCGGTGCGCCGGATCATCAACGTACCTAAACGAGGAATTGGTCTTACCAGTATCAACCGGGTACAGGAATACGCCCTTGGACGAGAAATCAGTTTTTATGAAGCACTGCGTGCGGTGGACCTGATCCCGAATATCGGGCGCGGCGCATCCAGGCTGGAATCTTTTGTAGCGCTGATCGAGCATTTTAAAACAGATGCAGAAGAGATGACAATCTCTGAACTGATGCAGGAGATTATCGAAGAAACCGGATACATAGAGAGCCTGAAAGAAGAAGGGACTGAAGAGGCAGAAAATAGGATTGAAAATATTGATGAACTGATCAGTAAAATCGCCGCCTATGAGGAAGCCTGTGAGGACAGAGATGAGCCGGCTACGTTGAATGGTTTTCTGGAGGAAGTGGCGCTGGTGGCAGATATTGACAGCCTGGACGAGTCCAATGATTATGTGGTGCTGATGACTCTTCACAGCGCGAAGGGACTGGAGTTCCCACATGTGTACCTGGCAGGGATGGAGGATGGTATCTTCCCAAGTTATATGACGATCACTGCAGACGATCCGGAAGAAGTAGAAGAAGAGCGCCGCCTCTGCTATGTGGGGATTACCCGGGCGGAGGAAGAGCTGACGCTGACCTGTGCGAGACGCCGGATGATCCGGGGAGAGACTCAGTATAATAAAATGTCCCGGTTTTTAAAAGAAATCCCTATGGAACTTGTGTCTACAGGGGCGGTATTTGAAAAAGAACCGGAAGAACCACCGAAACCGACGCCCTACCAACAGGCAAGACAGGCGTTTAGGGCAAAAGCTTTTGTTCAGCCGGGAGCAGCCAGAAGTTTTGGAACGCCAAAAGGAGACGGCCCGGGTTACCAGGTGGGAGACCGGGTACATCATGTAAAATTCGGAGACGGTACAGTGACAGCTATGATCGAAGGCGGACGGGACTATGAGGTGACCGTAGATTTTGATGGACCGGGCACAAAAAAAATGTTTGCAGCGTTTGCAAAATTACAGAAAATTGACTAAATTGGCATAAAGTTATAGTAATCTGAAAATGTTAGTGATATAATATTTTTAATTAATGAACTTGCTGTGACAGCAGAAGAAAGGATGTGGGAGCATGAGTAAGGTAGAGGATATCATTGCTGCAACAAAGTTGAACGAACTGATTAATAAGAAAGAGGAAAACAGCCAGTCCAGGACTGTATTGTGGGTACTTGCCATTGTAGGAGCTGTGGCAGCCGTTGCAGCGATTGCTTACGCGGTTTACTGTTTCTTTACACCAGATTACCTGGAAGATTTTGAAGAAGACTTTGAAGATGATTTTGACGATGATTTCTTCAATGATGATGATCAGGTATAAAAAAGGGTGCCAGTTTAAGACGCAATAAAAAGAGCAGGTTGGAAGCCCGTCTGTTGGAGAAGGGTTTCTGCCTGCTTTTATCATGAGAGAGTTTGGACAGGAGGAAATGAATGGAAGAACAATGTTTTGCGCTGCTGATCGATGCGGAAAATGTATCGGCAAAATATATCAAGCCGATTTTGACAGAGCTGTCAAAGTATGGGATTATTACATATAAAAGGATTTACGGTGACTGGACCAGCACCCAGCTTTCGGGCTGGAAGGACCAGCTTTTGAGTAATTCTATCACGCCGATCCAGCAGTTCAGTTATACACAGGGGAAAAATGCAACAGATTCGGCAATGATCATTGACGCCATGGACATCCTGTATACGAACAATGTGGATGGATTCTGCATCGTGTCCAGCGACAGTGATTTTACCCGTCTGGTCAGCAGGATCAGGGAAAGCGGGAAAATGGTAATCGGAATGGGAGAGAATAAGACACCCGAGCCATTCCGCAAGGCCTGTGATAAATTTACAATTCTGGAGAACCTGATGAGTGAACAGGAGCCGGGAGCAGGAAAGGCCAGAGAACAGCATGAGAGGCTGAGTACCTCGAAGATTGAGGACGCCATCATTGATATGATCATTGAAAACCAGGACAATAATAAAGGAACAGGTCTGGGTGAAGTGGGAAGCCGTCTGGTCAGCCTTTATCCGGATTTTGACGTACGAAGCTATGGCTATAATATGTTATCTAAGTTTCTGGAACAGTTCCCAAGGATCCAGCTGGAAAAGAGAGGTCATATTGTATCAGTTGTGCTGAAGGAAGATCAGGGACAGAAGGCGGATATCGACAATTATGTGATAGCCTTGGTGAAAAAGGCAGGGAAAAATGGTGTCGAGCTGAGCACGCTGGGCAATAAGGTTTATGAAAAGTATAAAGATTTTAAGATCAGCGATTATGGATATGCTCAGTTTAATCAATATGTAAAGAGCCTGGAGCATATCAAGGTAGAGCAGGATGGAACCATCCTGAATGCAAAATATCAGAAATAGAAGTGGAGAATATAGATGAAAAAAGGGCAGATATATGAGGGCAGAATAGAAACCGTGGAATTCCCTAACCGGGGGAAAATCTACCTTCCGGAGGAGGACAGGACCGTGATTGTAAAAAACGGTATTCCCGGGCAGAAGGTGCGCTTTTCGGTCAACAAGATCCGGAAAGGGAAGGCAGAAGGACGGATCCTGGAGGTGCTGGAACCATCAGAACTTGAGGCTGCACCGGCGTGTCCTCATTTCGGACAGTGTGGCGGCTGTACCTATCAGAACCTTCCCTATGAAGAACAGCTGAAGCTGAAGGAAAAGCAGATTAAGGCTATGATGGATGAGGCGGTGGACGGTCCCTATCGATGGGAGGGAATCCAGCCAAGCCCTCGTCAGGAAGCCTACCGCAATAAAATGGAATTTTCTTTTGGAGATGAGTACAAGGATGGGCCGCTGGCATTGGGAATGCACAAAAGAGGCAGCTTTCATGACATCGTAAATGTACCGGAGTGCCGGATTGTTGATGAAGACTTCAGGAAGATTCTATCCTGTACGCTTACCTATGCCAGTGAGAGTGGTCTGCCATACTACCACCGGATGCGCCATACCGGATTTTTCCGTCATCTGCTGGTCAGAAAAGCAGTGAAAACAGGAGAGATCCTCGTTGATCTGGTAACCACAACGCAGGAGGATTTTCTGGATCGATTTGACAGACAGGGCTGGGTGGAGGCTCTCTGGAATCTGGAGCTTTCCGGAAAGATTGTGGGCATTTTACATACCAGGAATAACAGCGTGGCGGATGTAGTAAAAGACGAAGGAACAGATATCCTATCCGGGCAGGGTTATTTCTATGAGGAACTCTTAGGTCTGCGGTTTCAGATTACCCCCTTTTCTTTTTTTCAGACCAATTCACTGGGAGCAGAGGTGCTCTACGAGAAGGCAAGAAGCTATATCGGAGAGACGAAGGATAAAGTGATTTTTGATCTGTACAGCGGCACCGGAACGATCGCCCAGATTCTGGCCCCGGTGGCGAAAAAAGTAGTAGGTGTGGAAATTGTGGAAGAAGCCGTGGAGGCTGCAAAGGAAAATGCAAGGATGAACGGCCTTGCTAACTGTACCTTCTGGGCAGGGGATGTGTTAAAGGTCATTGATGAGCTGGGAGAGGTGCCGGATCTGATCGTGCTGGATCCGCCAAGAGATGGCGTGAATCCCAAGGCTCTGGAAAAAATAATCCGATTCGGCGTGGAAAAGATGGTGTACATCGCCTGCAAGCCAACCAGCCTGGCGAGGGATCTGGAGATGCTGCAGGGGAGAGGATACCAGGTGGAACGGATGGGATGCGTTGATTTATTTCCAGGGACTTATCATGTGGAGTGCGTAGTATTATTGTCGCGCAAGGATTGTCTTTGCACATAGTGTTCGTATAGGAGAGAAAAAATGATTTTGGGAATCGGAGAAGCTCCATGCAAGGTTTGAGGATACTGCATGGAGCGATGAGGCTGAAATAAGGCCAAAATCCTCGGACTTTGCAATTTGATAGACCGAAAAACAAATCAAAGGAGCAAAGTCAAAATGAAAAATAGAATATACGAATTGAAAGATTTTTACATTCTGTGGAGCACACAGGGATTGTCACAGCTTGGAAGTACGATGACAAATTTTGCGCTGACTCTTTGGCTTTATCAGGCTACCGGATCAGCGCTGCAGACGGCGCTTTTATCTGTCTGTTCTTATACACCGTATGTCCTGATGAGCATTTTCGCAGGGGTGTTCAGTGATAAGTGGAATAAAAAGAAAACGATGCTTGTATGCGACACAATGGCAGCTTGCTGTACGCTTTTGGTGTTCGGATTGCTGAAGATGGGTATGTTGTGTCCCTGGCATCTGTACCTGTTAAATGGAATCAACGGACTGATGAATACGGTACAGAGTCCGGCCAGCGATGTGGCAGTGACCCTGATCACTCCTAGAAAATATTATCAGAAGATCAGCGGATTAAGGTCATTTTCTAATTCGCTGATTACGATTCTTCATCCGATGCTGGCAACATCCTTCTATGCATTTGGCGGTATGGATTTTGTAATTGTAGTGGATTTATGTACATTTTTCGCAGCTTTTCTGGCACTGCTGTTCGGGGTGAAGATTCCAGAAGTAGGCGGGAATTGTGAAGAAAGGAAAAGCCTGCTGGAGTCTGTGAAGGCAGGGCTGTATTGTCTGAATGAAAACAGGTTGGTACTGGTACTGATTCTGTTTTTGGCAGGTGTGAACCTAGTGGCTTCAGCATTTGATGCGGTGCTTCCTGCATTTATCCTGCCAAGAGAAAATGGAGGAGAGGGGATCTTAGGGATTGTTACATCCTTTGGAGGGATCGCCATGCTGGCAGGAAGCCTTTTGGTGTCTGTTCTTCCTGCCCCAAAAGACAGAATCCGTCTCATTGTGGTTACCATGATGATATCCTTGACTACGGATAATTTCCTGATGTCATTGACGGTAACACCGGTTACCTGGTGTGTTGGACAAATATTAGGATATATGCCGGTACCTTTCATGAACGCCAGTCTGGATGTGATCGTAAGAACTACGATTCCAATGGAAATGCAGGGCAGAGTATACGCTTGCCGGAATACTTTGCAGTTTTTCACGATTCCTGTAGGGTTTCTCCTGGGAGGGTGGATGGTAGACCAGATCTGTGAACCGTTTATGGCAAAAACAGGAACAGATGGCATTGCGGCAACGTTGTTTGGGCAGGGAAAAGGTTCTGGTGCGGCAATGATGATCTTTCTGCTTGGATTGACTGGAATGACGGTGTGTCTGGTGTTTGGGAAAGTATTGAAGAAGTATCGGTATCAAGAGCGGTAGAAGGGAGAATAGCTGAGAGAAAAAGTAGAGTATTGTAGAAAATAGAAGGTGCGAATCGGAAGCAGACAGCCACAGCCTGTGGGATTCGCACCGAAAAAGTGTATAAATAGAAAGAAAAATAGAGGGTTAATGGAGGGAGAGAAGGAAAATTGGAAGATATTAGATGTTGGTTTGTTTGGATTGAACAAAAATAGCGAGTGATTTTTGGATAGAATTTCCGTCATCGTCATCGTAGGCGATGTGGATTGAAATTTGCAACACTGTGGAATACAAACGAGACTTTCCGGTCATCGTCATCGTAGGCGATGTGGATTGAAATTTGAAGTCCTGCTCCGTTTCCGGATGGGAAAAGAGTCATCGCCATTGTAGGCGATGTGGATTGGAATCTTACAAATGGCAAAGTCCATAGAGTACCTTGAGTCATTGCCGTTGCAAGCGATGTGGATGGAAATACCGTAAATCCAAGCGTATTCCGGAGCTGATCTTGTGATCGCTGTTTCGGGTGTGCGGATTGAAATTTGTACTGTCGGGAGTCGAAAATATCTGTAATGGAGTCTTCGCACTTTGCAGGCGTGGTGGCTTGGATTGCTATATGATAATTTATAATAGTAGTTATATAGTATTAAGAAGTTAACTATCACCGCACTTGGAGACGATGTGTCTCTTGAGCAGAGGAAAAGAATGGTGACGAGGAGACGGAAAGTAGGCAAAAGATATCAGAAGATGAATCCGTAGTAAACAATGATGGAATTGTCAACATAGAATGTGAAAAAGCGATAGGCATGAGCCTGTCGCTTTTTCTGCAAAATAAATAATTAAAAACATTTTTCAACTCACGGGAGAAACCCCGACGCTATAAAAATATCATATAGAAAAAAAGATTACAAGAAAAATCACTAATAATATAAAATGAATTTATGTTCTTAATAATTTAAAAAATATTTATTTGATGTTGATTTTGAAAAGACGATGTGATATTATCGTAATAGAAAACAAGTTCGAATGGATGGCGGTCCATTCGAACTTGAAAAAGCTATTTCAAATCAGATGGACTGACAGAAATAACCAACACCATTATTCTAGTTCATTCTATCTTGATTTGTCAAGCTTTCAAAATTTTCCAACGAGTTTTCAACTCACTATTCCTATTAACATTTTATTTAATCAAAGGAGGGCTTTATAATGAAAGCTAGTAATATCAAAATGAAATCAGGATGTAACAACTCTAAAGATCTTTGCGAGATTGATTCCATCTATCTGGAAGAAATGGAAAGATTTATCCCAAAAGAGGATATCCATGATCATCTCGTGAAATACCCGAAAACAATTTATGTGAATATTTACCCTTATCCGTTCCTTCAGCCTGCTATCAGTATGCAGGGTGAGAAGTATGTTCGTTCTACACCGAATTCTACTCCGGACGATAATCTTCTTAAGCTTCCTCGTTGCTAGACAGAAATATATTATATCTGGATTTACGCCTAGCTTTAACCAGCTTCTTGTATGTGGATTTATAGTGTGATAGAATTAGATAAAGTGCATAAAAAATATAAAAATATACGAAATAAATATATAAAAAGCACAAAATCAAAACTTCCACATAAACGTACAAAGCATCAAACTGACAGTGATGTAGGCATAAGGGAGTAAAGACTCATGGCAGTCGTTAAATGGACATGCGAACATGTCCATTTAGCTGTTGACCATGGAAGCAAACGGGGGATGATCATCATAGATTACGAGGAACAAAGAGATTCTGTCTTTTTAGGGGATGACCCGTATCTTGCGCATGTGGTTCCGGAAAGCGGAGCAACGCAAAGCGAAAAGGAGCATCTTTCGGGGACAAAGGAGCTGGCTGAAAGAAACTGTCCTCTGGAAATCTTGAAAAATATTGTTATATCAGGAGCGCTGCTCCATGATGCGGGAAAACTAAGTGAAGAATTCTATGCGTATATGGAAGATGTCCTGAAAAACGGTGAGAAGGCAAGGAAACAGACGATCGATCATACGTCTGCCGGCGGCAGGATATTGGAGAATATAACGAGGAGAGGGCCACTCTCTGAATTTATCGGCATGGCAGTGTACTCGCATCACGGGCTGCAGGATGGCATTGAGATGGAAACAGGCACTGCTCTTTTTGAAAAGAGGCGGGAGAAGGAGATTGACTTTGAAACGGTACGACAGAGGTACTTTCAGATTATTGACAAAAAATGTCTGGTAAGATATCTTGCCGCAGCACATGCAGATTTAGGAAAAATATGCAAACAGATTGATGATTTTGTGCAGAGTGCTGGAGGGAAGGACTGTGGGAGCAAAGAGTTCTATCTGGGAATGTTTGAGAGACTGACATTGTCCGTTTTGATCGACAGTGACTGGACAGACACCGCATGTTTCTGCCAGAACGAGTCCCGTCCGGAGCGGATTACAGAGGAGAGGACACAGGAAATCTGGCAGGAGGCAATTACGCATTTTGAAGCGCACATGAAGGAGATAGCTGAATCAGGCAAGAAAAGTCCGCTCAATGTATATAGAGATGAGATATCGGACCTATGCTTTCGGGCGGCACATGAAGAGAAAAGTCTGTACCGCCTGACAGTCCCCACCGGGGCGGGAAAGACATTCAGCAGTCTTCGGTTTGCCCTTTACCATGCACAGAAATACCATAAGAAACATATTTTTTATGTCGCTCCATTCAATTCCATACTGGAACAGAACGCAGAGGATATCCGAAAGGCGGTGGGCAATAGTGAGTTTGTGCTGGAGCATCACTGCAATATCTTTTATGAAGACGAAAACAGGGAGATAGTTTATAAGAAACTGACAGAAAACTGGAATTCTCCTGTGATCGTCGCTACGGCGGTACAGATGCTGAACACCCTGTTTTCCGGGCAAAAGAGCAGCATTCGCAGAATGTATAATCTGTGCAACAGCGTGATTGTTTTTGACGAGGTGCAAGCATTTCCGGTGAGAGGAACAGAGTTGTTCCATCTGGCAGTGAATTTTCTAACTGCGTTCTGTCATACAACAGTTGTCCTGTGCTCGGCGACACAGCCGTCACTTGCGCGATTAAAAGAAAACAATCTGTTCGGCTGTGGGGAGATGGCAGGCTCGTCCAAAAGATACACGGCTGCGTTCAAACGGGTAGAAATCGAGGATGCGACGGATTTGGTAAAAGGTGGTATGCAGCCAGAAGATATCAGCGGATTTGCGCTGAAGGCTTTTCGGAAATACGGTTCGGTGCTGATCGTTGTCAATACGACCAGATGTGCGAAACAAATTTACGAAGAGCTAAACAGGTCCTGTGATGAAGCATGCAGACTATATCACCTGAGCACCCGGATGTGTCCCAAAAACAGAAAAGATGAGTTGGAGGCGATGAAACGGGATTTGCAAAATAAAGAACCTGTAATCTGTGTCAGCACGCAGCTCATCGAGGCAGGGGTGAATGTGTCCTTTGGGTGCGTGATCCGATCTCTGGCCGGACTGGACAGCATTGTTCAGGCGGCGGGGCGTTGCAACCGCCATAAAGAAGTAGAGATGGGAAAGGTCTATATCGTGAAAATGTCGCATGATGTTGAACAGTTGAAGCAGCTTCACGATATCAGCCGGGCGCAGAGGGCAGCAGGAAAGTTTTTGTACTATTTTAAGGAGAACCCCACAGCGTTTGACGGCTCTCTGGATTCCGAGAAATCCGTGACTGCATACTATAAGGAATATTTTCGTGATGCAGGGACAGCACCTACAAAGTATCCGGTTCCGTCCTTAGGGACAACCCTGGATGAGCTGTTAGGAAGAAATGAGTCGGGCCGCAAACAGTTTGAGAGAAAACATAAAGGAAAAGCCGGAATGCCCCGTATGTGTCAGGCATTTGCAACAGCCGGGAAAGAATATAAAGTCATTGACGAGAATGCAGAAGTGACGGTTGTCATACCATATGACGAAGCGGCGCAGAAGGCGATTGCCTCATTGGAAAACCGGTTTACGCCTATGGCTGAACAGAAGAAAGCGGTGCGCATCCTGCAGCAGTATTCAGTGGGGATTTCGGAGCATCTTTTGAAAAAACTGGGCCGGGCAGTCCACAGGATCGACGATGCGGCGGTTCTTGTGCTGAGTATGGATTATTATGATAAAAAGGAAGGTGTGTTGGAAGAAACTAGAAATCGGTTTTTAAACTTTTGAGGAGGTGAAGAAATGGAAAAACAAAGAAATACCATAGAATTTGAAGTGTATGGGGATTATGCGCTTTTTTCCGATCCCGTGACAAGGGTAGGAGGAGAGAAATCCAGCTATCATATACCGACATACGAAGCTCTGAAGGGGATTACAGAGAGCATCTACTGGAAACCAACGATCAAATGGATCGTGGATGCAGTTCGTGTGATGCAGCCCATCCAGACAGAGACAAAAGGTATCCGCCCTATCGGGTACAACGGGGGAAATGAGCTTGCATACTATACCTATCTAAAAGACGTATGCTATCAGGTGCGGGCACATTTTGAGTTTAATCTCAATCATCCGGAGCTTGAAAAGGACCGAAATGAGAACAAGCACCACAATATTGCCAAACGGATGGTGGCAAGAGGCGGCAGGCGAGATGTGTTTTTAGGGACCAGAGAATGTCAGGCGTTTGTTGAGCCGTGTGTGTTCGGCGAGGAGAAAAGCTATTACGATGACATGCCCGGAGAGGTGGCCTACGGCTTTATGTATCATGGTATCACCTATGCAGATGAAGCGGAACTTCCAGAGGAGAAGGATAAGATGACCGTGAATTTCTGGCGCCCGGTCATGCAAAAAGGCGGAATCATCGAATTCCTGCGTCCGGAACAATGCCCGGAAAAGCGTTTTGTAAAAGAGATGAAGCGCAGAGTATTCGGACAGGGAAAGTTTACCGGACTTCAGGAATTTGAGGGAGAGGAGGTGACAGGTTGAGCTGGGAAGAGGAACTGATCCATTTATATGATAAAAATTATTCTGAGATTGGGCAAATCCGGCCCAAGACATTCCAGAAAAACGGGAAGACAGAGACGACTTTTTATGTGCTCCTGCCTCCTTTTCACACTACGGTGACTGCCCAGATCGAGGTGACGATTAATGCAGAGGGAGAATTTCTGGAGGCGGCGAAGGTGGGGAGTGAGGACAAGCTGACGATCATTCCGGTGACGGAGAAATCAGGCAGCAGGACTGCGGGAAAAGCGCCCCATCCTCTCTGTGACAACTTAAGATATCTGGCAGGTGATTACGGGGAATATGTGCAGGATAAAAAAGGGGACGTGGAAAGTTATCACGAACTGTACATGGAGGAGTTGGGAAAATGGCATCATTCCCCGTTTTCTCATGAAAAAGTGGATGCAATCTGGCTGTATCTGAAGAAAGGCACATTGATACGAGATTTACTACAGGAAAAAATTTTGCAGCAAAATGAAGAGGGATGGCTTTCCGATGAGGTTAAAATCGAGGGTGTTGCCCAAAACATGGTATTCATTCGGTTTATCGTAAGAGGGAGAAACGGGATGGATCACGGATTTGACGAGTGTTGGAAAGATTCTACCCTCTGGGATTGCTTTATCCGGTACTACCGTTCTGTGGAGGGAAAGAAAGATATGGATTATCTGACAGGAGAAATGCAGACCGTCTCCTATCTTCACTCCAAAAAGATCCGAAACGAGGGGGACGGGGCAAAACTGATTTCCTCCAATGATGAGGCTAACTTTACACTCCGCGGACGCTTTGCGACGAAGGAGCAGGCGTTTGCCATCGGAAATGAGACGTCCCAGAAAATGCATAATGCGCTCAAGTGGATCATCCGCAGACAGGGCAGGAGTTTTGACTCACTGACTATGGTTACATGGGAGTCCGATATGAAGCAAATGCCTCCGTGGGACGCGGACACAGAGGCGGTTAGTTCGGCAGCAGACGCGGACACTGTGATAGATGAAGGAACGGCAGAGTTTGGAGAGCTGTTCCGGGATGACCCTATGGATGGATGGGAAGACAAAGAGGATTCCCTGGCATATGACGGTAATTTTATGACTGCACAGCAGTTTTACCATGCATTGGAAGGGTACAGAAGTCGGGTGGAGAATACTTCGCATATGATCCTGATGGCACTGGATGCGGCGACAACGGGCCGTTTGTCCGTGGCAGAGTTTAAGACGATGGACACGGCAAGATATCTGGACAATATACAAAAATGGCATGAGCAGTGCGGATGGCTGCAATCTAAATACAAAGAGGGACATAGGAAGATTTATTACGGTGTGCCAGGAGTGCGGGATATTGCAGAACTTTTATATGGCCGGGAGTCAAACGGCCGGATCATGATTGCTGATAAGAATGGGAAAAAGCTCTATGCGGAGATTGGCCGGCGGCTTTTGCCCTGCATTTGGGATAACAGAAATCTTCCCTATGATCTGGTCATGACGGCTGTGAACCGGGCATCGAGGCCGCAGGCATATAAAGAGCGTTATAATTGGGAGCGAGTATTGACGCTGGCCTGCTCATTTGTGAAAAAAAACAGATATGAAAGAGAGAAGGAGGAATGGGACGTGGCACTGAATAAGGAATGCAGGATCAGAGATTATCTGTACGGAAGACTTCTGGCCGTGGCGGACAGAGTCGAGTACCGTACATTTGAAAAGGAAAAGGACACTTCAAGAGTAACAAATGCAAAGCGGTATATGAGCACCTTTTCCCAGAGGCCTTTTGAGACATGGAAGATCATTGAAGAAAATCTCCAGCCGTATTTTAATAAGCTTTCGATTGCAGAAAGAAGATATTATGAAAACCTGATTGACAGTATCTGTCAGCTTTTTGATGTGGAGGAGTTCCAAAGAAATGACAAGCTGGACGGACTTTATCTCCTGGGATTCCACAGCCAGTCTTATGATCTGAAATATAATAGAAATAAAGAAAATGAGGGAGGAAATGATGATGAGTGAATTAAAAGGAAAAATTGATTTTACATTATTTGTGAGTGTATCTAATGCCAACCCCAATGGTGATCCTCTGAACGGGAATCGCCCAAGGATCAATCTGGATGGATACGGGGAGATTTCAGATGTATGTATCAAGAGAAAGATCAGGAACCGATTTCAGGATCTGGGACAGAAAGTATTTGTGCAGCCGGACGACAGAACAGACGACGGGTTCCGCAGTTTAAAGGAGCGCGCGGAAGGCTGTGAAGAACTGAATAAAGAGATCAGCAAAAAGAAAAAGGCAGACAGGGACCTCTGTGCCCGGATTGCATGCAAAGAGTGGATTGATGTGAGAAGTTTTGGCCAGGTATTTGCATTTAAAGGGGAAGATGTGTCCTTTGGCGTGCGCGGTCCGGTGTCCATCCATCAGGCGGTCAGCTTGTCTCCGGTGGATATCATCAGCATGCAGATCACCAAGAGTGTAAACAGCGAGGCGGGAAAAGAGAGCAAGGCATCTGATACAATGGGAACTAAACATCGGATTGGATATGCGATCTATAAAATCATGGGAAGCGTCAATGTACAGCTTGCGGAAAAGACGGGATTTTCACAGGAAGATGCAGAGGTCCTGAAAGAAGCGCTGAAAACATTGTTTGAGAACGATGCTTCATCGGCGAGACCGGACGGAAGTATGGAAGTGTGCAGAATGTACTGGTGGCAGCACGGGGAAAAGATGCCGGCTGTCTCGAGCGGCAAGATACAGAGAAGTTTCAACATAAAAGAAGTGAGCAGACCCTCTAAGTTTGAAGACTATAACATTACGTGGGAGTTGGATGGGTGTGTGAAACCGGAGGTATTTGATTTTGTATGATGAAGAGGAGTTCCTGCAGCTTTCGGGTATCCAGCACTTTGCTTTCTGCCGGAGGCAGTGGGCCCTTGCTTATATTGAACTTCAGTGGCAGGAGAATGTAAGGACTGTGGAAGGCAGGCTTCTCCATGAAAACGCCCATGATGCAGGGATAAAAGAGAAACGCGGTGACCTGATTATCGTCAGGGCTATGCCGGTACATTCAAGAGAACTGGGAATCAGCGGGGAGTGTGATGTGGTGGAGTTCCACAGATCAGAGGAAGGAATCCCGCTCTTCGGGCATGAAGGAAAATATGCGGTAGTTCCGGTAGAATATAAGCGCGGAAGACCGAAAACAAATGATGTGGATGCGCTGCAGGTGGCAGCGCAGGCCCTCTGTCTGGAAGAAATGTTGTGCTGTGATATCCCTTACGGGGCGATTTATTACGGGGAAACACGCCATCGCGAGAAGATAGAGTTTACAGGGGAACTACGGCGCAAAGTGCAGGACATGTTTGCAGAGATGCACAAATATTACAGACAAGGATATACGCCGAAAGTAAAATGGAGTAAAAGCTGTAATGCCTGTTCCCTGAAAGATATCTGTCTGCCCGTGCTGAATAAGAACCTTTCTGTAAAAGATTATCTTGACAATAAAATGAAAGAGGAGGGGACGGAATGAAGAGATTATTAAATACTCTGTATGTGACAGGTACAAACCGATACCTCTCTCTGGATGGGGAAAATGTAGTCGTGCTGGAGGAGCGGAAAGAAATCGGACGGGTACCTCTGCATAATCTCCAGGGTATCGTCACCTTCGGTTATACTGGAGCAAGCCCGGCTCTGATGGGAGAATGTGCCCGGAGAAATATCGACCTCACATTTATGTCTGGACACGGGAGATTTCTGGCGAGAGTGACAGGGGAAGTGAAAGGAAATGTCACCTTAAGGAAAGAGCAGTATCGTGTCAGCGAGGACAAGGAAAAGAACATCTGCATTGCCCGGAATTTCATTTTCGGAAAAGTATACAATGCAAGGTGGATCTTAGAGCGTGCGGCCCACGATTATCCGATGCGGCTGGATGCAGACAAACTGAAAGAAAAATCAGTATTTCTCTATAACAGCCTCAGAGAGATCAGAAACTGTGGAGATGCAGCAAAGCTTCTGGGATTGGAAGGTGAAGCGGCTTCTGTATATTTTTCCGTATTTGATCAGCTCATTTTACAGCAGAAGGAGGACTTTTCCTTCCGTGAGCGCAGCAGGAGACCTCCGCTTGATCCTGTGAACGCAATGCTTTCCTTTGCCTACAGCCTGCTGGCCGGTATGTGTGGTTCTGCGCTGGAGGCTGTCGGACTTGACCCGTATGTGGGATTTTATCATACGGACAGACCCGGCAGGATGTCGCTTGCGTTAGATGTGATGGAAGAACTGCGCGGCGTCATGGCGGACCGTTTTGTCCTGACCTTGATCAATAAGAGAATTATGAAAAGGGAATATTTTATCCAAAAAGAAAACAGCGCGGTTTTGTTGAATGACAGCGGAAGAAAATTATTCCTGAGTGCATGGCAGGAACGGAAACAGGATATGATAAAACATCCATTCCTGAACGAAAAGATCGAATGGGGAATGGTGCCTTATGCACAGGCCATGCTGTTGGCAAGATATTTGCGGGGAGATTTAGATGAATATCCTCCGTTTTTATGGAAGTAGGTGATGAAAATGCTTGTGCTTATTACATATGATGTGAATACGGAAACCGCTGCAGGCAGGACCAGGCTGAGAAAGATTGCAAAGCAATGCGTTAATTACGGCACCCGCGTCCAGAATTCTGTATTTGAATGTATTTTGGATAATACCCAGCTGATAAAGCTAAAAGCCATACTGACAGATATCATTGATGAGCAGACTGACAGCCTTAGATTTTACAACCTGGGAAATAAACACACTACAAAGGTGGACCATGTTGGGGTGAGTAAAGGGATTAAAGTGGAAGAGCCGCTGATATTCTGACCTGGCTGCGGGCGGTAAGGAGGTTTCAAATAGTTTGGTGCGAACCAGAAGCAAACATGAATTTACGGGGGGATTCGCACCGGAAAAACTGCACAGTGAAAACGGCTTTGGATGTGTGCAGGGTAGGTTGGCGGTGATTTGAGGGAGTATGATGTGATTTGATTGTGGAAATGTGATG
>OGRN01001795.1_pt1 | contig 17626 bp, 17 predicted proteins | sample 1553401 | NCBI WGS metagenome assembly OGRN01 (sample SAMEA2580096, study PRJEB22360) | human gut metagenome | biome: human gut; feature: human-associated habitat; material: faeces | place: Denmark | collected 2008/2010 | reverse complement strand
GATAAATACAAAGCGTTTACCCTGCGCAAAAAATGTCTTTTTCCTGTATAAAACATAATAAAAATATATGGTTAAAATCAGACTTGTCGTCAGGCAAGTAAGAAATGGTCCGAGAGAAAGTTCCATAAATTGCTTATTGCTCCTTTTTCAGTTCTTCTTTTTTCTTGGCAATTAACTGTTCTAATTGCTCTAATTCTTCAGCGTCCGTTTCCGCGTCTATTAATGAGGCGAAGAGAGCGAAGGGGGAAGATCCAACAATGTCTCTGAATGATTCACTGAAATATTCTTCCTTTGAAACACATGGTGTATAGCTTCGTGTCAATACGGTTCCGCTATATACAATATCTGCGACTTTGATATATTCTGCTTTCATCAGTGCCCGCAGACAAGCCTGTATCGTATTGATGTTCAAAGAAGGATTATTCTTTTCAATATCAGAGGCAATCATAGGGGTTGGACTGTTCCATAAGATCTTCATGATCTCCAGTTGCTTTTTGGTAAGCTTTTGCTTTTTAATTCTTTTCATCGTGTCGTCCTCCTAAGTTGTTGCTTGTTCATACTATAACGCAAAAGAGAAATTAAGTCTATAGGTAAAAAGTAATAAAAATATAAAATAATAATTTATTGACATATTAAAAAAATAATGATACATTAAATTTAGCAAAACGGATCCGGAATAAATACAAAAGGAGAAAAAGATATGATTAAAAGAGGAATTTTTGAACGAAGTAGCTGTTGACGAAGACGGAACAATGACTGTAGATGGAAATGTCATTGAAGTTGAACAGGAGGAAGAAACTCTTCCGAATAATAATATTGCCAGAGCACCGGCTGTATTTAACCGAATTACAGATGTTTGCCCATATGGCAAGGCAGCGGATTATACCTACAAATTGGGTTCCTCCAATAAGGCTAGTTTAAGTATTCAGAAAGAGGTTGCAAAAACAGCCTTCGGAACATTTGTATCCATTATCTGCAAACAGCTTAATGTACCTAAAGCAGTTGGAAAGGCGTTTAAGAAGATATATAATTATGCGGTAGATAAAGATCCACATTCAAAGTATTTTTCAAGCAAATGTACAAATTATGCACATAAAAATTACCATAATACATACATTAAACCAGTTAAATTATATGGATTCAAGAGCAACTACACTTGGTATACACAAAAAAATTACAAAGGAAAAACTGTAAAAGAAACATTGTATCAGACGAAAGAAATCAACTAATTTCTGGAGACTATATGAAAAATAATATTTAAACATGTTTAAAATTACATAAAGCTTCTCGCTTTTGAATTATAAAACGAGAAGTTTTATGATTAATAAATATGTAAGATGTTTTACCTTTGGTATTAAGAAAGGAGGGTGCATTGTGGAAAAGAACGATCAAAGAATGAAAAAAATAAAGTTTTTTGGAGCTGGACATACCTTAACCAGTATACTATGGTGGATAAGCTTTTTCTTTGTACTGTGGCTGCAACATAATGGTAGAGATCTGAATAATGTTGAGTATACGATATATGCAGCATTTGTGTTTGTTTTAATTGTAGCTGGTGTTATATTCAAGGAATTACAAAGATATACAGCAGGAGAAGATACGGATAAGAGAATGAAATCTCTGACAAAAGCCTATATTGGAGTATGGGGCGTGTGGATAATTGCTGATATATGGTTTACGGTTTGGGGAATATATATGGAACAGGAGATATTCATTCCGTATATGGTTATCACGTTAGCAGTGCTTTTGATCCTTGCCGGGATTAACCTGGCAAGAAACAGCACATTTCCATAATTGTACAAAATGCACAAAAATAAAAAACTTCCCATTTTATGTCACAAAATGGGAAGTTTTGTGGTTACTATTTATGTAGAGGTTACAAGCTGAGTATGCGCTGGGAAAAAGATATGAAAAAAGAACAGGAGGTACGTTGAGATGTTAAAACCGGGATTAATACTTTTTTGTATAGCACTTATAACAGGAGCAATCGGATTCTTCATAGGAGGGGGAGCTTTCATGCTTCTTGGATATTTAACGCCGTTTTTGCTGTATATAGTTAATCATATAAAATAGTTGCAGTTGTGAGCTTTGGCATCACCTGCTTTTGCGCTGGATACACATTCGGCAAGGATAATCATAAACCACAAAAATAACCGCCCCAGTCTGACAAACTAAGCGGTTACTTTCATAAGTATGCGGACTAACCGTCTATCGGGAGTCTACTTAAATATCCTGCCTCAGATGAGCGATAAACTGCTCGGTGAAACTCTGAATATATGGAACTGCGGCGCCGATTGCTACGGCGTCTTTTTTACATTTACCGGAGAGGATGTAAGTAACATTGCTGTCGAATGTGGAGCGCGCGGCTACCTTTTCACGGATCAGATCGAGGTCCTCATCTGTGAAATAAGATGCAATGTGCCCGCCCAGAATCACCGGCGTTTCCAGAACCATGTGCAGGTTGTTGATGAGCACGGCAACGTCAGAGAGATAATGATCCAGACGAGTCAGGCAGTCGGAATCACCGGCTACTTTTTTTTCAAAGAAGGTTTCCAGTTCCTGATGGATATCTTCGGCATCAGAACCTAACAGAGCATGACCGGAACAATAACATTCAGCGCAGCCTTTCTTGCCACAGTAACAGGTAAGTCCGTCCGGGACGAGCGTCATATGCTCGAAAGTACCGCTCTTTCCGGTAGCGCCGACCTGCAGTTTTCCGTCAATCAGCACGGCGCCGCCCAGATGCTGCCCAAGAGAAATGTAGATGGCATCAGTCAGAGAACGCCGCTCCCATAACTCGCTGTAGCAGGCACATTCCGCATCGTGAATGAGTTTGCATGGAAAGCGAAATGCATTTGCAAAAGTATCCAGACGCAGTCCGGTACTGTTTAAGATCTCGCCATAAGTAAAACTTTCTCCATCCGGGGAAATCAGTCCCTGTACACCAAGTCCGATGCCAAGTACTTTTTCTTCTTCGCAGTGATTGGTGTTCATGAAATTCTGCACAGCATCTTTTAAAGAGATGAAATAATCATCTGTCGGTTCGAAATCCAGAGAAATCTTTTCGCGTGCAATCACCTTTCCATATAAATTAAGTGCAACGATCGTCGCCCGGTGCGGCAGTAGTTCGATTCCGATCGCAATACGCGCAAGCGCTTCTACCTGATAGGCAACCGCACGGCGTCCGACCGTGGAATCCAGCCTTCCGCATGTCTTGATAAGAGAAGCATCCAGAAGTGTGTTCAAATGTTGGGATACCGTCGGAAGACTGATACACAGCTCATTTGCAATCATCTGTTTCGGACAGGACGGATGCTGATAAATAAATGAGTACACATCCGACAAATTCTTTAATTTTATATCTGTAAGTGTGAAAAAATCCATAATCTAGTCCCCTATTCATCTGCAACTGTTTAAAACCCTTTACCCCAGCAATTCGCAAAATACACATAAATGTGTTCTTTCGCAGCTACGCAGCTATTTTACAAAATCAATTAATAAAAAGATATAAGACAAGTATACATAATAAAAGCGTAATCGTCCAGAGACAGATTGAGATTGTAAGTATTTCACAAATTCGAGGGTAAAAGATTGTGAAGTTTACAGTATTGTATATTTTCTTTAAATAGACTATTCTGTAAATACATTATATAAAATGATTTTACAAAATAAAATTATAAAATGATTCAAAACGTAAAAACACACTATAAATAAGGAGGAATCATCATGGGAATTATTGAGAAAATGAGACTGGATGGAAAGAAAGGTTTTGTAACAGGAGCAGCAAGAGGAATCGGTAAATGTACCGCAACTGCATTTGCAGAGGCAGGAGCTGATGTGGCAATCGTTGACCTTGATATCGAGGAAGCAAAGAAGACAGCGGCAGAACTGTCTGAGAAGACAGGAAGAAAAGTCATTGCGATCCAGACAGACTGCACGAACAAAGAGCAGGTTGACGAGATGGTAGAGACAGTTGTAAAGGAACTTGGCGGACTGGATTTCTGTCATAACAACGCAGGTATTTGCATCAACGCTCCGGCAGAAGAGATGACTTATGAGCAGTGGTCAAAGGTTATTAACATCAACCTGAACGGTATTTTCTTAACAGATATCGCAGCAGGAAAATATATGCTGGCTCACGGCGGCGGATCTATCATAAATACTGCATCCATGTCTGCACATATTGTTAATGTCCCACAGCCACAGTGTGCATACAATGCATCTAAAGCAGGTGTGATCCAGTTGACAAAATCTCTCGCGATCGAGTGGGCTAAACGTGGTGTGCGTGTGAACTGTATCAGCCCTGGATATATCGGCACAGAACTGACACTGAACTCTCCGACACTGATTCCGCTGATCGAGAAATGGAACGAGATGGCACCGCTTGGAAGAATGGGAAAACCGGAAGAACTGGAATCCATCTGCGTATATCTGGCAGGTGATACAAGCACATTTACAACAGGATCTGATTTCGTGATCGACGGAGCATTTACATGTTTCTAAACATAGAATATAGGAGAATACAGATATGAGTGGCACAAATAGCAGAGAAATTGACTTGTTTTTATAAGTCAGTTTCTCTGCCTACTTGTTTGTTTCAGATGATTTCGGCAGGGAGAAGATAAATTCTGTTCCGACACCTTCTGTGCTGATAACGTTGATATTTTCTCCATGAGCCTGTATGGCTTCTTTGACGATGGCAAGACCGAGTCCGGTTCCTTTCTTATCTTTGCCACGGGAAAGATCCGTTTTGTAAAAACGTTCCCAGATCTTATTCAGTGCATTTCGCGGAATACCGATACCGTAATCCTTGACAGACGTGTAAACTTTATCGCCACGCTCGGTTGTCTCGATCGTAATGGAAGAATCCTGATCACTGAATTTGATCGCATTATCGATCAGATTATAAAGAACCTGTTGGATCTTCCTCTTGTCTGCAAAGATATAGAGATGTTTGGTTGCGAAAAGAAGTTCAATCGAAATCTTTTTCTGGGTGCAGCGCCCTTCAAAGGATGCTGCTACGTTTTTGATTATCTCATGAATATCGAATGACACTTTATCTAACAGAAGATGTTCCGTATCAAATTCATTCAATGTCAGAAGATCGTGTGTCAGATCCGTCAGACGCTCTGTCTCAAATAAAATGATTTTCAGATATTTTCCCTGTAATTCCGGCGGGATCGTACCATCTGCCATCGCTTCCACATAGCCTTTGATGGAGGTCAGCGGAGAACGGAAATCATGGGAGACATTTGCAACAAATTTTTTCTGGTAGTCTTCCATATCCCGGAGCTGGGAAGACATATAGTTGAGGGATGCGGAAAGGTATCCCATCTCGTCTTCGGTGTTGACAGGTATCTCGTAATCCAGATTGCCGGAAGCATACTGCTTGGCGGCTTCCGTGATCTTGCTGAGCGGCCGGTAAACGAAAAACTGGAACGCCAGCAGAATCATAAAGGACAGAATGTAGATGACGAGAAAGCAAGTATAAGCTGCATTCAGAAGATAATGCTGTGTCTCGGAAACACTGCTCAAGTCTTTGTGGATGATCAAATATCCCTGAGAAGTATAGTTACTGTTCACTGGTGCAATGACCGTGAGTACATCTTCATTAAAGTAACCGTGGTAATCACTGACCTCATATTGGTTATTGCCAATTTCTGCCGGATCAAAGTTCGCAATTCTGGTCGGAGCGGAAGGAAAATCACCGGAGGATGCCGAGGTCAGCACTTTGCCGTTGCGGTCAACAAACCAGCATGCAGCATTCAGATGCGATTCGATACCGGACAGTTGCAGATGAACATCGTTGAGCGTAATATTTCCATAAAAATATTGCGGCAGGTAATTCGTTGCAATGATATTCGCTTCCTGATGAACGGATGAACCGGTGTTGGCTGTCAGCGGATCACTGACTAAGCCAGAGCCGAGTGTTGCGATCGTAAAAAGGCTCAGGAAACCGAAAATGATATATACAATAACAAATTTCAAATATAATGTACTTTTCATGTAGTGCCTCTGTGGTTTATTTCTTATTTTACTTCAAATTTGTAACCAATACCCCAGACGGTAGCAAGTCCCCATGTAGCATGATCTTTGATCTTCTCGCGGAGACGTTTGATATGTACGTCTACTGTACGGGTATCGCCAATGTATTCATATCCCCAGATCTGATCCAGAAGCTGCTCTCTTGTGAATACCTGATTCGGAGAAGCAGCAAGGAAATAGAGAAGTTCCAGTTCCTTTGGCGGCATATCGACAGTCTGACCATCCACAATGACCGAATAGTTGGTAAGGTTAATGGAAATGCCCGGATATTCGACACGCTTACTTTTGTCTTCCACCGGAGATTCCAGCTTCTGCCCCGGTTGGTAGCGACGGAGAACAGCTTTTACACGGGCAACCATTTCTTTGGAATCAAATGGTTTCATAATATAATCATCAGCGCCCATTTCCAGCCCAAGTACTTTGTCAAAAACCTCGCCTTTGGCAGACAGCATAATGATCGGTGTGTTCGATCTTGCACGGATCTCACGGCAGACCTGATAGCCGTCAATGCCCGGAAGCATGAGATCCAGAAGCATCAGATTCGGCTGGTAAGTGTCAAATGCGACAAGTGCTTCTTCACCGTCATGGACCATCATCGTGTCAAAACATTCTTTTGTTAAATATAAGGAAATCAGTTCGGCGATATTTTCATCATCGTCTACGATTAAAATTTTCTGTTTATTTACCATATAAAATAGTCTCCCTTCGTTCGCAGTGTTCTATCTGAGTTCTGCGATTGTAACTCCGGCGTCACCTTCTCCGAAAGCACCGAGCCGGAAGGATTTGACATGTTTCTGGCGCTTCAGGTATTTGTGGATGCCCTGACGCAGTGCACCGGTTCCTTTTCCGTGGACAATGCGGACAGAGCTTAAATGTGCAAGGCTCGCGTCATCCAGATATTTGTCCAGTTCAGCGACCGCTTCATCGACTGTCTTACCGAGTAAATTGATCTCAGTAGCAACGGTAAGTGATTTGTTCATCTTGATCTTGCCTTTGCCGGTACGCTTCGCTGTCTTTTGAAGATAGTTCGGCTTCTCGTCGATGATCTCCAAATCGGAAATGTTTACTTTGGAGCGTAAAATTCCCATCTGTACATCCAGATTGCCCTTTGCATCCGGAAGAGATACAACCGAACCGGTAAGATTCATGCTCAGAACCTTAACCGATTCGCCAAGTTTGAAATCTGACGGTTTGTATTGTTTCTTCGGTTTCGCTGGTTCTGGTGTCATGCCGGAACGGGTTTTCGCCATCTTCTTGCGGAGACGTTCACGTTCTTTCTCCATCTCGGCGGCAGAAATATTCGCCTTGCCGAATTTGTGGAAATTTCGCATTGTCTCATCGGCAGTCTCTTTGGCATCTTCCAGAATAGCATGTGCTTTTTCATTTGCCTCACGTAAAATACGGTCTCGCTGGGCTTCTAACTTTTCCTGCTTCTGGGAGGTTTCCATTTTCAGGCGTTCGATCTCACGCTTGTAAGCAGCGATCGTCTCACGCTCTTTGTCCAATGTTTTACGGCTCGTCTCCAGATCTGTCAGAATGTCCTCGAAAGATTCATCCTGTTCGGTCAGATGTGTCTTCGCATCTTCGATGATGTAATCCGGAATCCCCAGTCTGGAAGCGATAGCAAAAGCGTTACTCTTTCCAGGAATGCCGATCAGAAGCCTGTAGGTCGGGCGGAGCGTCTCAACGTCGAACTCACAGGACGCATTTTCCACGCCCGGCGTAGACAGTGCATAGACTTTCAGTTCGCTGTAATGCGTTGTTGCCATCGTGCGGATGCCGCGGCTGTGAAGATGATTCAAAATAGAAGTCGCAAGTGCTGCACCTTCGGTCGGATCGGTTCCGGCACCCAGTTCATCAAAAAGAACGAGAGAGTGTTCGTCTACCTGTTTTAAAAAGGAAACAATATTCGTCATATGAGAAGAGAATGTACTGAGGCTTTGCTCAATGCTCTGCTCGTCTCCGATATCGGCATATACATCATGAAATACGGCAAGCTCGGAACGGTCCAGTGCCGGAATGTGAAGCCCCGCCTGCCCCATCAGAGTAAAAAGTCCAACGGTCTTAAGCGAAACCGTCTTACCACCGGTATTCGGTCCGGTGACAATGAGGAGATCAAATGTATCCCCCAATGTAAGCGTGATCGGAACGACATTCTTCTTATCTAAAAGGGGATGTCTTCCTTCCCGGATGTGGATTCTTCCTTCCGTGTTAAAAATCGGCTGGCTCGCATTCATATCAAGTGCAAGTGCACCCTTTGCGAAAATAAAATCAAGCTGACGCAGGATTGTATAACAGGTGTGGATTTCCGTTGTATATTCGGCAGCGTCTGCACTCAGACGTGCCAGAACCTTCTGAATTTCTTCCTGCTCCTGCCCATATAATTCTTTTAAATCGTTATTCAGTTTTACGACAGCCATCGGTTCAATGAAAAGCGTAGAACCGGTTGCAGACTGATCGTGGATCATACCGGAAACCTGGCTGCGGTACTCGGCTTTGACCGGGATGCAATAGCGGTCGCCACGCATCGTAATGATCGGATCCTGTAAATAAGTGCGGAGAGATCCATTTACCATATTGGAAAGAGTGGCGTGTACTTTGTCATTGATCTGGTTCATTGCCCGGCGGACATGTTTTAATCCCGGACTGGCATCGTCACTGATTTCATCCTCGTCGATAACGCAGCGACGGATCTCATTTACCAGAATAGTTACCGGATTGAGCTGTTCAAAATAGCCGTCCAGACAATCTTCCATCTCATCGGCATTGTCATGTCTGCCATAAGCTCTTGCACGACCGGAAGTCTCTAATAATTTGCAGATGCGGAGAAGTTCTCCGCTTCCGAGCACTCCGCCGATCTCTAGTCGGCGGATGGAATCGTTGACCGGATTGCAGCCGCTAAAAGACGGGCGTCCCTTCTTCACGATCCTTGTAAAAGCGGCCGCAGTCTCATCCTGCGCGCTCCTGATGGCAGAAATATCTGTCATCGGTTTCAGTCTTCTGCACAGTTCTTTTCCACTGAAAGAAGAGGCATGTTCTATTAATTGTTCGATAATTTTGTTATATTCCAGTTTTGCTAATGTTTTCTTATTCATAATTCTCACCTGGATATATTCTACCTTATTTGCAGGATAAAGAAAAGGATAAATATTGAACATTTGCAGGTGATACGCTATACTAGAAAAAGGATTGCGAAGGAGACGCGAGGACCTATGGATGAGCAAAAAAGACAGCAAGAAGAATCAGAAATGAACGAGACTCCGGAGTATTCTTTTTTACAGGAAGTCATCAAAGATGAAGTGGGTGGCACAGGAAAGCGGAAGAAGAGAATCCTGCGTAAGATAGGCGTGGGAATTTTCATCGGACTGGTTGCCTGCTTTACTTTTAGTGTGTTCAAACCATGGGTAGAGAGCAGAATATCCGGCAATCCGGATGAAGTGACGATTCCAAGAGACACGAAGCAGACTGCAGAAAATGAAGCAGACAGATCCGGGAAAGATGGAAACGGACAAAAGAAAGATAATTACAGCAAGTCTGTGAAGTCATTAAGTGATGTTGCGAAGAAAGGAAAGAGAAGTGTAGTATCGCTTCTTGTACTGACGGGTGCAACGATTGGCAATAAAGAGTTTGTCAGTGAGAGTCAGTCGGTATCCGGTGTCCTGATCGCAGACAACGGGCAGGAACTTCTGATCCTGGGACCGACGATGGAAGTGGGAGAAACACAGCAGATCCAGGCAACATTCTGTGATGGAAAAAAATATCAGGTTACAGAGAAGAAGAGCGATGCGAACCTAGAACTGACGATTTACGCAGTGAAGGAATCACAGCTGGAAGAAAAGACGGCAAAGAGTATCCGGCTTGCAGCGCTTGGCAGTTCCTATGAGGTGAAGAAGGGTGATACCACCGTATTGCTTGGTATGCTTTTCGGGCAGGGAGATGCAGTGGGATATGGTGTGCTGAGATCCAGTACCGAGAAAGCAGAGCGGGCTGATGGTACATATCATATTCTGGGAGCAGAGCTTGCCGGATTTACCGGAGGCAGTGGTATTATGTTTAACCGGCAGGGAGAAGTGATTGGAATTATCTGTGATGCGGCAGGCGAAGATGCGAAAGAAGAACTGATGCATGCATATGCGATTTCAGATATCAAAGATGTTATGCAGTTTCTGGCGAACGGAGAGAGCGTTCCGTACATCGGAATCCATGCAACGGATGTGTCCGAGAATATAGCGGAAGATCGCAGGATTCCAAGAGGAATCTATGTAGATAAAGTAGAAGCAGATTCTCCGGCGATGCGCGCCGGTATCCAGAGCGGGGATGTGCTGACTGCGATAGGAGGAACAGATATAGAGAATTTTGAACAGTATCATGAACTTTTGATGGAAGAAAAAGAAGGCACACATTTGTTGATCAAAGGTTACAGACGCGGTGCGAAAGATCAGTATGTTGCTGTGCATTTTAATGCTACAGTGGGAAATAAATAATAGAAAGAGGCTATAAAATATGAGATATATCAACACATTAGTAGAAGGCGAAACCATCCGGAATATTTATCTGTGCAAAGGAAAAAGAAGCGCAGAGACAAGAAACGGGAAGCCATATGACAATCTGATCCTGCAGGATAAGACAGGAACACTGGACGGAAAGGTCTGGGATCCGAATTCTAATGGAATCGCAGACTATGATGAGATGGATTTTATCGAAGTATTTGGCGATGTGATCAGTTATAATAACAATCTGCAGCTCAATATCCGTCAGATCCGTAAGGCGTATGAAGATGAGTATGTGGCAGCAGACTACATGCCGACAACCGAGAAAAGCACAGACAGTATGTTTGAAGAACTGATCGGATATGTGAAGAAGATCGATAATGACTATCTGCGTCAGGCGGTAGAGTATTATTTTGTAAATGATGAAGCATTTATCAAGACATTTGTCGGACATTCTGCAGCAAAGACCGTTCATCATGGATTTGCCGGAGGACTTCTGGAACATACATTAAGCGTCGTGAAAATGTGCGAATACATGGTGAGTGCATATCCGATTCTCAACAAAGATCTGCTATATGCTGCAGCCATTTGTCACGATATCGGAAAGACAAAAGAATTGTCACCGTTCCCGACAAATGATTATACAGACGATGGACAGCTGCTTGGACATATCGTGATCGGTGTGGAGATGATCTCTGATGCAGTCAGAAGTATTCCGGGATTTCCGGAGCAGCTGGCAAGTGAATTAAAGCACTGTATCGTTGCGCATCATGGAGAATTAGAGTATGGTTCACCGAAGAAACCTGCGCTGGCAGAGGCACTGGCACTGAATTTCGCAGATGCAACCGATGCGAAGATGCAGACACTGACGGAACTTTTCAAAGACAAGAAGAACAATGACTGGCTTGGATACAACCGGTTATTTGAATCCAATCTGAGAAAGACGATTGTGTAGGAAAATAAAATTACAAAGATGCAGCGATAAGATTCAATTTAAGTGGAGAAAGATATGCAAAAAAACAATGTTGTAACAGTTACAATTGAAGATATCGGCGTAAATGGAGAGGGCATAGGCAAAGTTGATGGCTATACCCTCTTTATTAAAGATGCCATGATCGGAGATGTGATCGAAGCGAAAGTCATGAAAGCGAAGAAGCACTATGGCTATGCGAGATTACAGAAGATCCTGACGTCGTCCGAGGCGAGAGTGAAGACACCGGCATGTCCGATGGCGAGAAAATGTGGTGGCTGTCAGATTCAGGAAATGAAATATTCGGCGCAGCTTGCATTTAAAGAGGGAAAAGTGTGTGGCAATCTGGAACGGATCGGTGGTGTGCCAGCGGAGCTTTTAGATGAGATCATGGAGCCGGTTGTTGGGATGGAACGCGGCGAAACCGCAGAAGTTGCGGCTGCTGCGGATACTGAAAAGGCAGGTGCAGCGGACTATCAGCCGTTCTGTTACAGGAATAAGGCACAGTTCCCAATCGGCACAGATAAAGAAGGACATGTGATTGCCGGATTTTATGCCGGAAGAACGCACAATATTATTTCAAATACAGACTGCATTCTTGGTGTTCCGATAAATAAAGAGATTCTGGAGTGTATTCTTGCGTTTATGGAAGAATACAAGATTCTATCTTATAATGAAGAAAAGCATACCGGTCTTGTGCGCCATGTGCTGATTCGTTACGGCTTCACAACCGATGAGATCATGGTCTGTCTGATCTTAAATGGAGAAGAACTGCCGCACGCAGAAGTTCTTGTGGAGCGTCTGCGAAAAATTCCGGGAATGACAAGTATTACTGTTAATGTGAATCGTGCAAAGACGAATGTTATTATGGGAGATAAGATTAAACTTCTGTGGGGACAGACATTTATCACAGACTATATTGGAAATGTAAAGTATCAGATTTCACCACTGTCATTTTATCAAGTGAATCCGGTGCAGACAGAGAAATTATATGAGCTGGCGTTGGATTATGCAGACCTGACCGGTGAGGAAACGGTGTGGGATCTGTACTGCGGAATCGGAACAATTTCCCTGTTCCTTGCTCAGAAGGCAAAGCAGGTGTACGGTGTGGAGATCGTGCCGCAGGCGATTGATGATGCGAAAAATAATGCTAAGATTAACGGAATTAAAAATGCAGAATTTTATGTCGGAAAAGCCGAGGAAGTTCTGCCGGATTATTATAAAGAATATGCGAAGACGCACAATGGTGAGAAAGCGCACGCAGATGTGATTGTTGTCGATCCGCCGCGCAAAGGCTGCGAGGAATCGCTGCTTCAGACGATTGTTGACATGCAGCCGGAGCGTGTTGTGTATGTCAGCTGCGACAGCGCAACACTCGCAAGGGATGTGAAGTTCCTGCGCGAGAAAGGCTACGAGCTTGCGAAGGTGCGTGCGGTGGATCAGTTTCCTCATACGGTGCATGTGGAGACGGTAGCTCTCTTAACCCGAGAAAAATCGGTCAAGAGCTATGCCTACGTGAACATCTCTCCGTCCGAGCTTGGTATTGGCGGCAAGGTAAAGAAGCCGACGTATAAGCAGATTCAAGAATACGTTCTGAAAACGCACGGCCTGAAGGTCTCGTCGCTGTACATCGCAAACCTCAAGGACGAGCTTGGCTTGGATAAGCAGTTCTCCTATGAAGAGGCGGAAATGTCAGCCGAGAAGAGACCGAAGTGCCCACCTGAGAAGCGTGAGGCGATTCTGGATGCGTTCAGACACTTCGGCATGATTGATTAACACCCACCGAGGGGCTTTGCGAAAAAAAATTTTTCTAACTCATTTTCTCGCGAAGCCCCTCTATCACGTCCAGAAGAACAATATCTGTCTGATTCATCACTATCACAAGCAAAAAAATACGCCCAAACGTGTAAGTTTCTGTTGACAGATGACAATACGCGTCGTATAATAAAGACAACAAGATGAAAGAGGAAACGAAACATCTTGAGCTACCGAAAGGTTGGCACTGTTCCTTGAAAAATGAATAGCAACAAAGATTCGTGAGCATAAGTTCCTTAGCAGGCAACGCCAATAAGCCCTGCACAAGCCATAGACCGTGACGGGTTTATGGTGACGGAGCACAGCGTCAAAGTGGGTTCACTGTCCGCCCGATACTGAGCGGATATAACTTGCACGATTCCACACATACAAAGTGAGAAGCGGCGAATCCGAGTTGTGGCATATGGATTTATTTCCAATATGTCATGGCTCGGGTTCCCCGCTTTTTTGTTTTTCAAACACAAAAGGAGGCGAAGCCTATGAACAACATCGTCGAAACGGCTCCCTATGAAGAGTACGACGACAAGACCGAAGCGTTGCTCGAACGCGAGTGTCTTTTCCGCGAGCTTGAGGTCGCTCGCACTGAGATGAGCACCCTTGGCTGGTGCATCGCTCGCATGGAGCACGCTCTTTATTCCGACAACCCGCGCAGCGAGATTCGAGAGCTGATTGAAGAGGCTCGCGACTGGTCGCATGACAGCGAAGAGAACATCGCTGACATATCCAAGCGCATCAACAATCTAAAGGAGGAAATGTAATTATGAACGCTTACGACAATTCTTATGGCATCAGCGGTCTCGATTGGCAGACCGCATTCAACCGCAGCTCCAGTGCTCCGAGCTTCCGTGAGACTGAGGGCATGGCTAAGGCGACTGACTCGTTCTACGAAGGTCAGATTCACACCGTTGACGCAGTCTTCTGCGAGGGCTATCTGCGTGGTCTCAACTACGCGCTCCGCATTCTTCAGCAGGAGATTCGCATTCCGACCACGACCTACAAGAAGGCTTACAAGAATCTCGGTCACAGCATCAACCTGAAGCGTGAGAGCCTGCTTGCCGAGCACGGCGTCAGCCTCGACGACGACGAGGCGCTGCACTCCAGCACCCCGTTCATCGACGAACTCGACAAGAAGGGGGCGCTGTAATCATGGACAACAACCAGACCGCTTTCGACATCGACGAGCTGTACTTCAAGGCCAACAACGACATGGCCGTCATCCTCAATATGGCGCGCATCGCTTCCCTTTCGAAGAAGAAGAAGGGAAAGCTGCTCGCAGCAATCGAGCAGAAGATTCTCGACACCATGGGCGGATACATCGACAGCGTAGACGACGAGGACTTGCAGCTGAGCATGTGTGAAGCAACTCTCCCCATCAATTACGAAGGCTCCGACTACGCAGACGACGAAGACGGATTCATCGAGGCGTCTGTCGATGGAATCCTCGCAGAGTACGAGCGCAAGAAGAGCGAAAAGGGGGTGAGCGACAATGCCCATTAACAACACTGAGGCGACCGGAGCTGCGATTGCGGCTCCGGGTTCCCGCCCCGTTTATACGGCTGACGTGGTGATTAAGGACGCCACGGAAGCCTACATCGAATGCCTTTACGACGACGAGGATGCGAACCGCGCTTTGACGCTTGACGTTTTGGCGGCGGATTTGACCCTCGCAGTCAACGGAAAGATTCAGGAGGTCAACAACATTCTGAAGGACAAGCGCGCAGGCATCAAGTCGGCCAAGGAGAACACGACCGACCCTGCAAAGCTTGCTCAGCTCAACAGCACTGTGGTCGAGCCTAATATCAAGCCCCTTCAGTCTCCTACGCCGTACATGCTGGCGTCCATCATCATGTTCAAGCATCACGTAATCCGCCTGAACTATGGTGCCAAGGACTCCAGCTCGTCGGATATGTGCCCGCTGGCCATCTACAACGAGGATGGCCCCTACAAGGGCATCTACACCACTGACGAGGACGATATCGAGGGAATCATCCGCTCGTGCCCGACCATAACAGAGCGTGGGGTTCGTGAGACCAAGGCTTTCCTTCGCGTCATGGCTCCGATTAAGTTCCGTTGCAGCGACCCTAACGTGATTGCCGTGAACAACGGGCTGTACGACTACGAGAACAAGATTCTGATGGACTTCGACCCCGATATTGTTTTCGCATCGAAGGTCAGCACGGACTACAACCCCAACGCCACCAACATTGTAATCCACAACGACGACGACGGCACCGACTGGGACATCGAGTCTTGGATGCGTGAGCTTTCCGACCATCCCGAGGCTCCGAAGCTCTTCTGGCAGATTATCGGGGCTTCCGTCCGCTCGAACAACTCGTGGAATCAGGCCGCGTTCTTCTTCAGCACGAAGGGCAACAACGGCAAGGGTACGCTCTGCGCCCTTATCCGCAACGTGATTGGCCGCCCCAACTGTGCGTCCCTTTCGCTCGACATGCTCGGTCGCGACTTCATGATGGAGCCTCTCCTGAAGGCGAGCGCCATCATCGTAGACGAGAACGACGTAGGAGCGTATCTGGAGCGCACGGCTAACCTGAAGGCTCTTATCACCGACGATGCGATAAGCATCAACCGCAAGCATAAGACCCCGGTTCAGTACACGTTCAACGGCTTCATGATTCAGTGCCTGAACGACGCACCGAAGTTCCGCGACAAGACCGACTCGATGCTCCGCCGTATCATCTTCGTCCCGTTCGACAAGTGCTTCACCGGGCGTGAGCGCAAGTACATCAAGAGTGACTACCTCGCTCGTAAGGATGTCTGTGAGTATGTCCTGAAGCATGTTCTTGAAGACATCCCCGACTACTACACCATCGAGGTTCCGCAGTATTGCAAGGAGGCTCTGGACAACTTCCGCCTCAGCAACGACAACGTGGCTGAGTTCATTCACGAGGTTCTCGACGACCTTGTCTGGGACGCAGTCTCGTGGAAGGAGCTGTACGCGTTCTATCGTGGATGGCTTCGCCGCTATGGCTCTGGTGACAGTAACCGTGGCTGTGTGAAGTATCGCGACTTCCGTTCCTCTGTTTGCAACATTCTCGACACCGGCGATTACGACTGGGAGTACCACCCCACCGACGGTCAGTTCCTTGTCAACGCATCGTACAACATGCGCATCGAGCCTCTCATCAAGGAGCTTGAAATCAAGGAGCTTCAGAACGTGGGCAACTCGGCTACCGAGGAGCACATCGACCAGTTCAAGAACATTCCAACGAAGATTCGTGGCATCCGTCGCATCGGAATTGCTGCATAGGAAAGGAGAGATTTCACATGTCTTACATCATGACTGAGGTTTACCGAGGCACCAACCCCGGATATGGAACTGGCCCGCTCGTCATCGCTACGTACGGAGCCAACGACGACCGCTACGCATACGGAACCGAGCACGAGGTGTATGAGGCACCGGAGTCGCTCGGAACCGGACACCGAGGCTTCAAGGCTGAGGTGATTGCAAGCATCACCCGTGAGCTTGCCGACGCAGAGAACTCTGAACCCTGTGGCATTGATTTCTTGGATGAGATGTTCGCAGAGTGCGACAAGAAGCGCATCGAGGCACTCACCGGAGCGTTGAATTTCATGATGACCCGCTAAGGGTCTCTTGAAAGCCCACTGAGAGACCACGAATGGGCATGGATAACCGGAAGGGCTTTTGGAAGCCCACTCGGAGACCAACAAAAGCCCATTCGTGGCACTCAAACGGGCGACATTCCAGACAGATACCGTTCAAAGCCCACTGGCGGGCTGTAAAAAGCCCAACAACGGGCGCTAACCACATAAGCAAGGAGGAAATAGACATGACATATGACGACGTTCTCCTCCTTCTCGAAGCACCCGGCTGGGCGCTTCGTGACTTGGAGGCAGCGAAGGAGCGTTACGAGCGCGCATTCACCCGCGTGGCAGGTGGAGCGATTCGATACGACAAGGAAAACGTGCAGGGCGGAGGCAGCGACCCCGACATGCCGTTGATTATGGTGGCGCAGCGTTCAATCGAGCTGGACGAGGCACAGCGTGCGTACGACACGGCTGTTGAGGCGGCTGAGCACGCTATCGGGATTCTTCCCGATTGGCGTAAGCAGTTCGTTCTCACCTCGCGCTATGTTGACACGCCGGCGCTCACTTGGCCGCAGATTGCTGAAGCCTTGGGCTTGAGTCTGCGCCAGACGTACCGCATGAAGAACAATGCCATCAACGACATCTGCAAGATGACCGATGGACGTGTTCTGGCTGCGGTTTCGTAGGGGGTCAAGGGGGAGCATCCCCATTGTCCAGAGTAGTAGGGATGCGGGGCTCC
>OGRN01001792.1_pt1 | contig 17646 bp, 15 predicted proteins | sample 1553401 | NCBI WGS metagenome assembly OGRN01 (sample SAMEA2580096, study PRJEB22360) | human gut metagenome | biome: human gut; feature: human-associated habitat; material: faeces | place: Denmark | collected 2008/2010 | reverse complement strand
ACGCACAGCCGGCAACCTCTCCGCCCAGCTCCTGTACGATTTGAATGGTCGCATCCACGGTACCGCCGGTAGCCAGAAGATCATCCACGATCAGCACCCGCTGTCCTTTTTTGATGCCGTCCCTGTGAACATGCAGCTCATTGCTTCCGTATTCCAGATCATAGGATACGCTTACTGTTTCTCTTGGCAGCTTGCCCGGCTTGCGTACCGGTACAAATCCGATTCCCAGCTCATAGGCGACCGGACAGCCGAAGATAAAGCCGCGGGATTCCGGACCGACAATGACGTCGGCTTTCACGGATCTGGCAAAGTCAATCACCTTATCACAGGCCTCCTGAAACGCCTTCCCATCCGCCATCAGCGGTGTTATATCACGAAACAAAACCCCTTCCTGAGGAAAATCAGGAATACTTGCTATATAGTCTTTAAAGTTCATTTATATAAGCCTCCTAACACTTATGTATGTATTATATCATAATTTTTTTAGAAAAAGCATTATTTAATACGCTTCCTCTACAAAAATATTAACTTTTTTTCTACCCATAAAATTATTGATACGTAAATTACCTATAAAATTCAGCTGCTGTTTATCATGTAAACGTTCATACGCACTTCCACAGCGGAAATACATCGCCTCAATAGAGTCATTGATCTGCCATTTTACATGTTCATTATTTCCAAGCTGACGACATCCTTGTACAGATACATCATTTAAATAAAATACAGGTTCTTCAAATCCATTACCAAATGGACCTAATAGAGATAAGCTTTCAACCTCCGCAATATTAATTTCATTTGGCTGTACTCGTATTGCTTTATATATCTTTTCAGGGTTAAAATGCATTGATTTCATCCTTGTATTTACATAATCCTGAATGATCTGTTTATTCTCACAAGGAAAACCAATACCTGCCGCTGCTTTATGTCCCCCATAAGCAGATAATGATGTACGACAGTCATCAAAGAAAGTTGTAAGATCAAGTAAATCTAAAGATCGTATACTCCCCTTAAACATCTGTTCTCTTTTTGCCGCAATCATAACTGGCATCTGAAGTTCTTCACTTAGCTTGCCTGCAACAAGACCTGCCATTCCTTCATGAAAACTATCATGAAATAATAACTGAAAACGATACTCTGGACGAACCAGTGTTCTTGCAACTTGAACCATCTGATCACTCATTGTTTTTCGTTTCTCATTCAATTGTTTAATTTGTTCTGCAACGTGCTGAATCTGTTGCATGTTTCCACTTAATAAATAACGCACAGTATTATTCGCATTAGCCATATCTGCTAAACGTCCTGTAGTATTCAGCTTTGGAACAACCTGAAAAGCAATTAAGTTTTCATCCCATTTTGGGAATCGTTCTTTCACAAGAAGCTGAATCGGCATACATGCTCCTTCTTTTAAGTACTGTAAACCTAATTGCACAATAGCTCTAGTTTCCTGTCGAAGTTCCATCACATCCGCAATTGCCGCAACACAAGCAAATACTACATGATCTTTCGTATCCATTTTTAATGCTCTGGCAACAGTCAGCGCTACACCTGCACCAGACAAAGTTTCAAAACGATATCCCATCAAGAAAGGATGCAATAAAATTTTACATGGCACTTCTTCTTCCATCGCATGATGATCTGTTACGATCACAGTCATGCCAAGTTCTTTCGCATATGCGATCTCTTTCCTGGCGGCAATGCCATTGTCACAGGTGAGAATCGTATCGACTCCGGCACTTGCCGCCCGCTCGATCAGCTCATTGCTCAGACCGTAGCCATCTGTCATACGGTTTGGAATATCATAATCCACCTCTGCTCCCAGTCCTTCCAGTCCTTCCAGTAAAATATACGTTGCATTCACACCATCGATATCATAATCTCCGATCACACGTATTTTCTTCTTATCCGCAATCTTCTCTGTCAATATGTCAATGGCTCTGTTCATATCTTTTAACAGCATGCCATCATACAGATCTGAAATCGTTCCATGAAGATACTTCTCCATCGCTTCCTCTCCTATGACATTCCGATTTCTGATCAGACTTACCAGTTGTTTACTAATATGAAATTTTTCGCTCAGTTCCTCAAACTTTGCTCCTTTGTGAAGTAATACCCAGCGTTCCATCTGCTTCTCCTTTAGTTCTCTTTTTTATAAACTGCCCTCCGCTTCTGACAGTCAGATGACAGTAAGGAAACAGCCACAACCATAGGATCTATGGTCATGGCTGCTTATGTTCTTATATCGGAACCGTATTATTTTTTCTTCTTTTTGCCTCCCGTCTGTTTTGCAGGCTGTGCTTTTGCACCGATCTTCATCTTCATGACATACCACAGTGCACCTGTAATACATACAGAAGAGTAAGCCCCCCATGCAACACCTACCATCAGCGGTGCAGCAAATTCCTTAATAGAACTAACACCAAGAATAAACAGGATTGCTACCATAACAAACGTTGTCAGAGAGGTATAAATACTTCTTGTCAAAGTCTGTGTAATGCTCTTGTTTACAAGCATATCCAGATCTGCTGCTTTCTTTCTGCCACGCAGTTCTTCACGGATTCGGTCAAAGATAACGATCGTCGCGTTGATCGAATATCCAACAATTGTAAGCACTGTCGCAATAAATGTATTACCTACAGAAATTCTTACAACACCGTAGAAGATGATTACGATTATTACATCATGTAGCAATGCAAGTACGGCACTGGTTGCAAAGCGGATATCTTTGAATCGGAACCAGATATACAACAGCATACAGATGGCTGCAATAATAACCGCAATAACTGCATCCTGACGCATCTCACTGCTTACAGTAGAGCTGATATTCTCTGCAGTGATCTTAGATTCATCTACTTTAAAGTTATCTACCATCGCTTTGTTCAGCGCTTCACGCTGTTTTAAGCTTAATGTAACGGTCTTGATGATAATCTGTTTTGTTCCGGCAACTTTCTGTGTCTGAACATTGTGATCACCGGTTGTCTTCTCTACAACAGGTACGATCTTCGCATCAATATCATTGATAGAGTAGTCCTCATTAAATGTTACATTCGTAGCTGTACCACCCTGGAAGTCCAAACCATATGCAAATGCTCCGTCTCCTTTTGATGCATGGAATCCCATGATTCCAAGTCCAATTACCATAACAGCAATTGAGAATGTAAAGAAATACTTTTTCTTTGCAAGGAAATCGATAGTCTTTCTTTCCTTCTTCCATGGACGATAGTAGAATTTTTCGTTTCTGATACCGACACCATAGAACGCATATACGATCATACGTGTGATAACAAGTGCTGTAAACATCGATACAATGATACCTATTGCAAGTGTCTGTGCGAATCCTTTTACTGTACCGGAACCCTTAAACCACAGAACTGCTGCTGCAATCAGTGTTGTTACGTTACCGTCAACGATCGCTGACATCGCTTTGTGGAATCCGGTCTTCAGTGAATTCTTCACTCCTCTGCCTGCCGTCATCTCTTCTTTCACACGAGCGAAGATGATAACGTTGGCATCCACCGCCATACCGATACTCAGGATAATACCTGCAATTCCCGGTAACGTCAGTGTAATGTCAAATGCATTCAGGATAACCATTACCAATCCTGTATAAATCAGAAGTGCAAGTCCTGACGCAAGTCCCGGCAGGTAATATACCCATAACATAAACAGGAACACAACCGCAAGTCCGATCGCACCTGCTACTAAACTTGTATGTACTGCCTGCTCTCCGAGCTGTGCTCCCACAACCTGGGAACGGAGTTCTTCCAATTCCAGTTTCAGTCCACCGATACGAATCGTAGAAGCAAGTCCGTCTGCCTCTTCAAATGTCATATTTCCTGAAATCTGTGCAGAACCATCTGTAATCTCATTCTGTACATTCGGCACACTGACAAATGCTCCGTCGTAGTAAATACCGATACTCTCGCGTGCTTTGTAAGCTTTCTTCGTAGCATCTGCAAACTTCTTCGTTCCTGCCTTTGTAAACGTCAGTGATACAATATTCTCTTTTGCTTTTGTTGTCGGATTCTCTGTCGTCTGTGCTTTTGCAGATTTGACATCTGTTCCTGTCAGGACAACAGAGCCGTCTTTCTGCATTTCTTCCAGAGATTTTGAAAGTTTGTAATCTTTCGCAGCATCTCCTGTAGAGCTGACAAGTTTATAATTGGCTTTGCCTTTGCTGTCTGTCTGTGAAATAAAATACAAAGAACCCGGTTGTCCAAGTTCATCCAGAATCTCATTTGCATTGGAAACACCCGGAATCTCAATGTTGATTCTGTCTTTACCTTCCTGGTAAACAGAAGCTTCTGTACTGTACTGTTCTACACGCTTCTGCAACTTGTAGATCGTATCATTCATCTCGCTGTCTGTCGGGTTGTCATCTTTTACTTTATATGTAATACTGACACCGCCTGCCAGATCCAGTCCGAGCTTGATATTCTGTGCCGAACCGGTATGACCTTTTCCGAATCCGACAGCAGTGGTAAATCCCAGAAGTCCAATCAGCACGATCGTCAAGATCAGACTCAGTATACCCTTCCCCTTTTTCATAATTGCTAAACCTTTCCTTTCTTTCCGACTCCATAAACTGCACTGTCTGAAATTATATGCTTTCAGCGTATACAGTCCACTTTGTTAGTTTAGCACAATTTATCCAAATTGAAAACCTTTTCCTTATATTTCACCGAACAATTCACAGGCTGCGATAAAACACGCTTTGCGAGTTTTATCCGCTGATTAGCGGTCGTCAAATGCTGTCATGTAAGCATGACGCATTTTCCTCGTCGCCATAACAAAAAGCTTCTGATACCATGCTTTTCATCTGATATCAGAGGCTCATTTTTCCTTCATTGTATTCCTTTATTGTATTCCGTTATCTTACTTCCGTAATTTTTATGAGATCATACCGCCTGTCATGCCACCACCTGTACAGAGAATCCATGCTGTCAGCATATTAAGCCCATTTCCGGAAAGCGAACGATACAGTATGATCGTAATGACCAGAAGCAGAATAAAATACAAATTTCCCAGAAGGAGTCCCCAGAAAAAGCGTCTGGTTCTGACCAGCTTTCCGATCACAATTCCTCCTACAACCGTTGATAATACATATACTGCCACAATTGCTGCCGAAACAAGATGCTCATTCCATTCAAATTTGTACAACAAAACAGACAACAGCAGCAGACTGATGCCTGTTACTACATAGGAAAAAAGCAATGCCTTCAACAGCCATATGATTTTCTGATTTTTTTCCAGCCTGTTCATCTTCTTCCCTCCTCTTTATCAAAAGTATGAAAAGAAAAGGGCTTTTATTCCTGTTTCTTCCTCATTGTTCCATCTGTCTGCCGAGAAAATCTGCAACGCAGACGGCGACCTGCATTTCCAGATCGGTTAATTTCTTTCGGTTCTTTTCGCCAAGTAAAAGCACACCTCCAATCACGTCCCCTTCACACAAAATCGGGCCGATTGCTTCTCCGGTGAAAGCAGACTCTTCAACATCCACAACATTTATATAAGAAGAATCCTCCTGAAATGCAAGCAGTTTTTTCCTTTTTAACAGTATTTCTTCCAGTTCTTTACTGATAAGCTGCTCGTCCAGTTCTTTTTTACCTCCACCTGCCACCGCAACGATTTGATCCATATCGCAGATTGCTGCCGTGCAGTGCAGGCTCTGCGATAAGCTCTGCACATAATTTCCCGCCAGTGCACTCAATTCGCCGATTGGTGAATATTTCTTCAATACGATTTCACCTTCCCGGTCTGTAAATATCTCTAACGGATCTCCTTCCCGAATGCGGAGTGTTCTGCGGATTTCTTTTGGAACAACGACGCGCCCGAGATCATCTATCCTTCTGACTATTCCTGTGGCTTTCATATTCTCCTCCAATACCCAAGTTATTTTAACTGCTTTTTGATTTATAAGTTTCCTGATTTCTGTAATATTTTCTATATATAATCTGCGCAGTTAGTATATGGAAAATATGTAAAAATATTCTGTATTTCATAAAACCTGCCGAGACTGCCACTGACAGCTCCCAGCCATAGAAATATCAGGAGCTTCATACCCGCCTATGTGCGGTTATGAAGCTCCAGTGCTCTTCGATGTTCTTCTTTCTGGCTATACATACGTTTATCTGCTTCCTGGATCAGCTCATGCACCGATGCTTTCACCGGAAATTCAAAAGAATCAATAATACCAAAGCTGAAATCTTTCAGATATGGACGTTCTACTCTGGTGCGGAAAGCTTCCTGGATCATCTGCATCCGTTCTCTCAGATATGCTTTGTCACATTCTTCAATCGCAATGCAGAATTCGTCTCCACCAATCCTTGCAAACAGATCCTTCTTTCGGATTTGTTCTTGTACTATATCGACAAAATGATTCAGATACCAGTCTCCTTCTTCATGACCATAAGTATCATTGATATATTTTAAATGATCGAGATCACAGTAGCAGAACACAAATTTTTCGCTTTTTTCAAGAAATTCTTTCATCTTTCCAACCAGAAGATTACGGTTACCAATCCCGGTAAGCGCATCCAGATATGCCTTCTCTTCCAGTTTTTCCTCACGTTCCTTTTCTTCCGTGATATCACGTATAATATGTGCGTATGCTTTCTCACCCTGCCACTCCATAAATCCTGTAGCGACATAATAATAGCGATGATCGGACACCTGTTCTTCCCACTCCCATTCACACTCACAGGCATTCTCTTCCGCCTCAACCTCTGCAAGTTTTTCTGCAAGTCTTTCCCGGCAGATCTCGTAAATTTCTCTGTGTTTTGAATCTGACAGACTCTTCCCGCTGCAATACAGTGTTTCCTGTCTGTCTTTACTTAAAACAAGAATGTCTTCTTTGCTTCGCTCGATCAGCTGGATCAAAAGCTGATTGTAACTTTCTACCATATTCGCATGTGTCTTCTCACGTTCTGCTTCCTGCTTCAGATACTGTTCCCGCTCTTTTAACTGCTTTGTCATTGTATTAAACGCTTCCGAAAATTCTCCCAGATAAGAAACACTCTGGGAATAATCTCCTTTGGCAACCTGTTTGCCTGCCAACTTAAATGGTTCAGATTTGCATGGATATTTTTGAGATTCTTACACAGGAAATTCTCACGCGGCGGCGCTTCCACCGAAAGATTTCCCACAGATATCGCCGCAGAATATTCTTTCATCTCTCGTACCGCCTGTTCCAGATACTGCATTCCTTTTCCAAGTTTCTCAAAAGCAGGTTCCAGATCATCTATCTGCAAAGCATTCACTTTATCGTCATATAAAATACTGCGAAGATATTCAAATAACTGTTCACAATTATCTTTATGTTTCATCTGTCTGTTCCCCGTCTTCTATTACATTTGCATGAAACCGGCATACACGGTCACCAGTAGCCCAGCAGTCTACTTCAATGGCTTCATATGGCCTATCTGTATATACAGATAAAATTCCGGAAATAAATCCTTCATCATAATTACATACAGTCTCGCCAAGAATCGGAAGTCCTGAACAGTCCGCATCTTCCGATACGGTCAATATGATTTTCCCACTCTTTTCTTCTATACTTTCAATTCTTAAAACACCAATCTTAAATTCTTCCAGTTTTCGCTGTAACTCACTCAGAAATGAATCCAGTGGCTGGTCGAGATTCATCATATTCTTTGCAAAATATTCACCGGATTTGCGTCCTGCTTTCCGGAAAATCTCTATCTGCTTTTCTTTTCCGAAATTATTTACAAGCTCTTCTTTGATCGAATATTCCAACATCCGGTATACTGTTACCGGAAGCATATCCCCAAGATTGCCCCGTCCATTTTCATTAAACTGCAAATATTCTTCAAATGAAATAGGACTACGGTCCTCCATAAAAATATTATTACTCATTGTCCTTCTGTATTTCCTCTCTAGACTCTGTGCAAATGTACATCCAGATTTAGTATATCATTACCAAAAACAAGATTCAACGTAATGTTGCCAAAAATATCATGTGAAAGATTTTACATAACTCTGGATATTTTCACCGTATTTCTGTATAATGGATAGCAGATTCAAAGAGGAGGAATGAAATATGAGTAAAATCGATGAAGTCCGCGCTGACATGGTAAAAGCTATGAAAGCCGGTGATAAAGAAAGCAAGGAAACCTTATCTATGTTACTCGCAGCTCTTAAGAATAAAGCGATTGACAAACGTTCTGACCTGACCGCCGAGGAAGAAACTCAGGTTATCTTAAAAGAAATTAAACAGACTAAAGAAACTCTGGAAATGACACCTGCCGACCGCACTGAGATCATTGACGAGTGCAACAAACGTCTCGCAGTTTTAGAGCAGTATGCTCCAAAGATGATGGATGAAGCTGAGATCCGCGCTGTCATCGACGCGACACTTTCCGAAGTCGGAATCGAAGCACCTGAAGCAAAAGACAAAGGTAAGATCATGAAAGTTCTGATGCCAAAAGTCAAAGGCAAAGCCGACGGCAAACTGGTCAATGATATTTTAATGACTTATATGAACTAACCTGTCACCGTTTTTCAAATACCGTGACCGTAAAATGATCGGTTCTTAGTTCATCGCCATAATAAAAACAGCAGATACATCCGTACCTGCTGTTTTTTGATGCCAAAGTTAAAAGCCTGAAAAAATACGAAGTACGAAACCATTTGCATGGCATCTTTTGATTCTGATATCTTTTAATAATCAACATCTGTATTCGTCTGATCGTCTGTCTTCATATGTTCTGTATAAGGCTTCTCTTCTTTCTGCTTGATCCGCACACCGAGATCCGCATAAGAAATCGACCTCCATACTCTTTTGTGTATGCTGATATCCGCTTCCATCAGCCATTCATCTTTCGTCTGCTCATAAATCTTATTCTTTCGCTGTGCAATCAATTTTTTCTTCTTATCCGCTGTTGCTTTTCTGTCTTTCAAGCTGACAAGCTTTGCTACATAACATCCCTCTTCTGTCTCAACCACATCAGTAAGATCTCCCTTGGAAAGTTCATCTGCTGCCTTCACTAGCTTCTTGTCCGGCTTTATAGATGCGGAATCAAATGTCACTTCTTTATAAATCTTCCCGGCATCCTGTGCCGCTTTCTCAAAATCCTTCTTCTCTTTTGCATGTTCCAGAAAAGCTTCTGCATCTGCTTTTGCCTGTCTCTTCTCAGCAGCGGAAAGTTCAAGTCCTTTTCCGGTCTCTTTCGTCTCTTTATAAGGGAACAGAACATATTGCATCCGCTTCTGTTTTGCCTCTTCATTCGTGACTTTCACATCTGCTTTATCTTCTACTGCTTTTTTCACTTTACTCTCTACAGCCATCAGTGTAAGCAGGCGCTTTACTGTCTTTCTTTCACCGGACACCTGATTCTTATTATGAAGCGCATTATCTTCATCAAATTCTCTGGCTGACTTCTCAATCACATCTTTTTCTGCCTGGGAGAGCGTCACCTTATATTCTTTCATATGCTCTTCCGATAACAGCATCGTCTCCAGATCTTCTATCACCTGTTCTTTGACTGCATCTTCATAATTATTGCCCTTTTCAGCACGGGATCCCCACATATCATTTCCCATATATGCCGCATAGTAAGTCTCATATCCCGCCTGGATATATCTTGCATAAAATTCAGCAATATCAGCAGTTACATCAATCCCATTTACCGTTACTGCCGCATCTTTTCCACTCATTGATGAACTGCATCCGGTAAGCGTTGTGACTGCAAGCACTGCTACGAGTATCACTGCTGTGATTCTTTTCTTCATATCTTATTTCCCTTCTGCATTCTGATCGTTCTCTTAAGTATAGCTTAACATACCAGAATGAGTCAACCGGCTATTCCCGAATGATTATTAAGATTTTATTAGTTTTGTACCAGAATTCTTGCAATACCATCCAGAACCTTTGCTACAATCTCTGTTGGCATCGGTGGTTTTTCTCTTTTATTCCGAATCTTGTGAACATATACAAATGTGTAATTCTCTGCACGGAATGTAAGACTCCCCCGGAACAGTTCGATCAGCTTCGGAATCCTCTCTGGCTGTACTTTCGCATGTTCATACATTGTAAAGGTATACATATCACCTTTCTGTTCAATTGTCGTCACATAAAGCTTATGTGCTCTTGCTTTCAGTGCAGCAACTTCCAGAAGGGTACCAACTTTTTTCGGCGGATCTCCAAAACGGTCGATCAATTCTTCCTCCATATCTTCCCGTTCTTCGTCCGATTCAATTGCCGCGATCCTTTTATAAATATCCAGTTTCTGGTATTCATTCGGAATATAGGAATCCGGGATAAATGCATCTACATTCAGATCAATGGTTGTCGTAAAATCTTCTTCCTCCATCTCACCTTTTAACTGTTTGACTGCTTCGTTTAACATTTTACAGTACAGATCATAACCGACTGCTTCCATATGCCCATGCTGTTCAGCTCCAAGCAGATTTCCCGCTCCACGGATCTCCAGATCCCTCATGGCAATCTTAAAACCGGAACCCAGATCTGTAAATTCCCGGATCGCCGCCAGTCGTTTTTCTGCTACTTCTTTTAAAAGTTTATCTCTTCTGTACAGTAAAAATGCGTATGCCATCCGGTTCGATCTTCCGACACGTCCGCGAAGCTGGTAGAGCTGGGAAAGTCCCAGTCTATCCGCATCATGGATGATCATTGTATTGACATTGGAAATATCCAGTCCTGTTTCAATAATTGTCGTAGATACAAGCACATCGATTTCCCCGTTAATGAAATCATACATGATCTTTTCCAGTTCATGCTCCCGCATCTGTCCATGTGCATATGCCACATTTACATCCGGTACAAGTTTCTGAATCCTACCTGCCACATCTGCAATATCTTCCACCCGATTATATACATAATAAACCTGTCCCTGCCTGGCACATTCACGCTCAATCGCCTCACGTACCATTTCATCATTATATTCCATGACATAAGTCTGGATTGGCATACGCTCTTCCGGAGCTTCTTCCAGTACACTCATATCACGGATACCGATGAGACTCATGTGCAGAGTTCTTGGTATCGGTGTCGCCGTAAGCGTCAGCACATCGACATTTTCTTTCATTTTCTTGATCTTTTCTTTATGCTGCACACCAAAGCGCTGTTCCTCATCAATAATGAGCAATCCGAGATTTTTAAATTCCACATCTTTGCTCAGCACACGGTGTGTACCGATGACAATATCGACAAGCCCTTTTTTCAGATCCTGTATCGTCTTTTTCTGCTGCGACGGTGTACGGAATCGGCACATCAAATCCACACGCACCGGAAATTCTTTCATACGCTGAACAAATGTATTGTAATGCTGCTGTGCAAGAATAGTTGTCGGAACGAGGTAGACAACCTGCTTATCTTCCTGTACTGCTTTAAATGCCGCACGGATGGCAACTTCCGTTTTTCCATAGCCAACATCCCCGCAGATCAGACGATCCATGATCTTCTTGCTCTCCATGTCTTTCTTCACTGCTTCGATCGCATGCATCTGATCTTCCGTCTCTTCAAACGGGAACATCTCTTCAAATTCCTGCTGCCATACCGTATCCGGTCCGTACACATAACCTTCCTGGTTCTGTCTTACTGCATACAGTTCTACCAGATCTTTGGCGATAACCTTTACCGCACCGCGGACTCTTTTCTTCGTCTTCACCCATTCCTGGGAGCCGAGACGGTTAAGTTTCGGCTTCTTTGCATCCGCGCTGGCATATTTCTGGATCAGATCAAGCTGTGTTGCCGGGATATAAAGATTGCCGCCCTTGGCATAGGCAATTTTCATGTAATCTTTGGTAATCTTATCAACCTCAATCTTCTCGATTCCCTGATAGATCCCAAGACCGTGATTCTCATGTACAACGTAATCTCCCGGCTTCAGCTCAGAAAAGTTCTGGATCTTCCGTCCTTCATAAATTTTTCTTTTTTTCTTTTTCTTCGCCTTTCCGAAAATATCACTCTCTGCAATGACTGTAAATTTCAGCATCGGATACTCATATCCTTCTGCAATATGTCCGTATGCTGTCATAATCTCTCCCGGTTTCACAAGCCTGTCCGAATCATCACTGTAATAACTACTCAAATCATAATCTCTTAAGTCTTCGGCAAGACGTTTGGCACGCGTTCTTGAACCGGACAATAATACAACGCGGTATTTTCCTCTTTTCAATCTTTTAAGATCCTGCGTCAGAAGTTCAAAGCTCCGGTTATATGGATTGACGCTCTTTGTCTGTAACTGGTAGGATTCCCGGAGTTCCAGCCCCGGTGCGCGCATTTCCAATGCCATAAATCCGACAGATGCATATCCATTTATCTTTTTTTTCAACTCTTCAACAGTATACATCCGCATCTCTTCATCCGAAACTTCGCAGCCATTCTCTACACGACGCTTCTGCGCTTCTACGAACTCTTCTTCCACGCCTTCGCCTTTTTCCAGAAGTCTTACTGGCTCATCCAGAAACAGGATTGTCTTTTCTTTTTCAAAATAATCAAGAAACGATACGCCTTTTTCTTCGTCAGTCGGATACTCTACTGCCGGATAGATGAACACTTCCGTCAGATTTTCGATTGAACGCTGTGTCTCCACATCGAAACTGCGGACAGAATCCACTTCATCCCCCCACAGTTCGATCCGTACAGGCAGATTCTCTGTAAGTGGATAAATATCAATAATCCCTCCCCGAACGGCAAACTGACCGGGACCTTCAATCTGTACTTCTCTGTCATATCCAATCTTCACCAGTCGGTCTTCCAGTTCCTTCAGATCCAGTGTATCCGTATTCTTTATATGAATCACACGTTCACGGATCGTCTCTTTCGGAAGCAGCACATCCATAAATGCATCAAAACTCGTAACAACCGTCACCTGCTCCTTCTGAATAACCGCCTCCAGCACCTCCATTCGCTGCTTCACCAGCTCTTTACTTCTTATATCTGCCTGGTAAAACAGAAAATCCTTTGACGGATACAAATACACATCTTCCGAAAGCATCTTATACTCTTCATATAAAGCTCTCGCTTTTGACTCACTGGAACAGGCGATGACTCTGTAAGCGGAGCCATCGCCAAGTGCGTACATAAAATGTGTTTTCTGAGAAGTAACACACCCCGAAATGCGTATCATCCCGGGGTTTTCTTTTCTTTTTTTATAAATATCTTCAAATTCCGCCAGCTCTCGTAACGGTTCTGTCAGCGCCTTCATACTTTTATGCCTCCTTAGGCTTCACCTTACGGTTAAATTCATTCATAGCCGCTTCCATCTCACCGGCAAGGATCTTCTCCACAGCCTGAATTGCTTTCTGGTAGCCTTCTTCCATCTCTTCCCGCTCCGCCTTTGTAAAATGACTCAGCACATAATCGGCAAGGTCATATTTTTTCGGTTTCTCTCCCACTCCGACCTTAATCCTTGGAAATACCTGGGTTCCCAGATGGGCAATAATATTTTTGATCCCGTTATGTCCTCCGGCACTTCCTTTCTTACGAATACGGATCTGTCCCGGCGGCAGACTGATGTCATCATAAATGACGATCAGATCCTGTTCTTCATCTATTTTAAAATAATCAACCAGCCCCCCAATGCTCTCACCGCTCAGATTCATGTAAGTCTGCGGTTTTACAAGGAGTACTTTCTGTCCTTCTATGATTCCTTTACCGATATAGGCTCTGTTCTTACGCCCGTCTACGGATATATTATATTTGTCTGCCAGTGCATCTATGACATCGAACCCGGCATTATGTCTGGTTCCTTCATACTGCATGGTAGGATTACCAAGTCCTGCAATTATATACATATGTTTCTCACCTTCCATTTTCTCTTTTAACATTCTACAGGAACTCTACTCATTTGTCACGGAAAAAATACATGTATATTTTTCCGTCTTTTTTCATACATTATAGAAAGCAAATAGAATCTATAATATACAGGAGGTCGCTGATGAGTTCCAAAACTAAAATAATTGTACTGCATATGAGAGAAATTATATATACAGTCGTATTTGCTGTTCTTGCACTTATACTGATTTTACTTCTTTTCTTTATGTTCGGACCAAAAAAGGAAGAAAAAAAGACTTCCGGCCAGACATATACGCCGGGAACTTATTCTTCTTCCCTCACTTTAAATAATACAGATCTGGAAGTGGAAGTAACCGTTGACAGTTCCAAAATTAATTCAATCCGATTCACAAACTTAAGCGAATCTGTTACTGCCATGTACCCACTGATACAGCCCACTCTCGAAGAGATTGCCGATCAGGTCTACGAAAAACAGTCTTTGGAAAATATCTCCTACTCCAAAGACAATCCTTACACTTCCCAGATCATTATAAATGCAATACAAGAAGCGTTAGAAAAAGCCGCAGCATCCAAATAGCTGCGGCTTTTCCTATCATCCTTCTACGATCAAATAACGTCCCCCCGGAAGTACGAATACTTCAGATGCGTCTTCCAGTTCTTCAGAAGACATTCCTTCAACGTCAAGTCCCTCTTCTTCAAGAAATTCACGGACTTCATCAATATTCTCTACAATCGTTGCCATGCATTCCTCCAGAAAAGCTTCTGCTGCCTCAAGGGTCTCTGCTACCGGTTCATCAAAAAGCTGCTCCTGCTTCTCCAAAAAAGTCTTCAGACACTCTTCATTGTACTCTCCCATTACTTCTCCTCCTGTTTCTTAACAATCTTTCGTATCTCTTCCGCTGAATCAACAATACATTCAGCTCCGTCCTCTAAAAGAGCTTCTCTTCCACGGAATCCCCAGGACACAAGAATTGTCTGCATCCTTGCCGCGTGCCCTGTTGCAAGATCCACTTCTGAATCTCCGATGTATGCTGCTTCTTCCGGCAAAACCCCAAATGAACTGGCAATCGTCAACGCGGCCGTCGGATCCGGTTTCTTAGGAACTCCATCCTTCTGCCCCTGTATATGGTCAAAAAGTTCTTTCCCAAATACTTCTTCAACCACATGGACAGCCTGTCTGTCTGGCTTATTTGATAAAACTGCAAGTTTGATACCACTCTCTTTCAACTGCTGCAACATCTGTGGAATTCCTTCGTACGGAGCAACCTTATACATACAATTTGCATCAAATATCCTGGCATACGCTTCCACCGCCTCTTCAAGATGACACAGTTGTGTATCCCCGCCTGCCTTTAATGTCCGTTCAAGCAGAACCTTCGCCCCATCTCCAACGAACTGCCGGCACTGTTCCTTTGTGATCTGTGGCATTCCGATTTCTTTCATCGTCTCATTGACTGAATATTCCAGTGAATCTAATGTGTTTGTCAACGTTCCATCCAGATCAAAAATACAAGCCTTTATCATAGCTGCCTCCATACTTTATCATTGGTTACATTACACCATAACCATATCTGCTCTTTTCTGTTACTTTCTGTAACATTTTCTTCCCATTTATCATAGTATGAAGTCATAAAAATTTCAATACTTTCTCTCTATTTTCCAAGAAGATATTGTCTCATTGTTTTTAAAGCATTTTTCTCTAAACGGCTCACCTGTGCCTGCGAAATTCCAATCTGTTCCGAAACTTCCATCTGCGTCTTTCCTTCAAAAAATCGTAAACGGATCAGCCGTCTCTCTCTTTCATTCAGCCGTTCCATCGCAGCTTCTAAGGACAACTCTTCCACCCAGTTTTCTTCTCTGTTCTTCTTATCACTGACCTGATCCATCACATACAGTGCATCGCCACCATCATTATACACCGGTTCCTGAAGACTCATTGGTGTCTGTACTGCATCCAGTGCATAAACTACTTCTTCTTTTGAAAGTCCAATCTCTTCTGCGATTTCCTGAATGCTGGGTTCTTTCATATTTTTTCGAATATAACCTTCTCTTGTATAAATTACTTTATAAGCTATATCACGCAATGAGCGGCTCACGCGAAGGGAACTGTTATCTCGCAGATACCGGCGGATTTCTCCTATGATCATAGGAACCGCATAAGTAGAAAACTTCACCTGGCGATCTGGATCAAAGTTATCTACGGCCTTTACAAGCCCCACACATCCAATCTGAAACAGATCATCTGCATTTTCATTACTGCTGTCAAACCGTTTCATCACACTAAGCACCAGCCGAAGATTTCCTTTGATGTATTCTTCCCGCGCCAACTTGTCCCCCTGACGAATCCTGCGAAAAAGCTCCTCCTTCTCCTTTTCCCTGAGAAGTGGGAGCTTTGATGTATTCACTCCACACAGTTCTACCTTATTCACAACCATTGTAAGAAACCTCCTAAGTTTTTTTCTACTTAGAATCATTCTCACTCTTTGAATAAGATATTCCATGAAGTGCTGAATTTTATAAAGTTTTAGTCCTTGACAATCAAATATCCCATTTATCCGACAAATTATTAATCTGCGACTCGAATTTTGCTTTGTCTTTATTCGCGAGACCTTCGTTCTTGTAAATAACATCAAGTAAACGCCTTCCTGCTGCAACAAGACGTTCAAACGCCGCATCCGCTTTACGCTGTGCCGGTTTTTTCGCCTTCACCGGAATCTTTACACCTTCACTTAAGATCTCATTTGTCAAGAGGTCTGCTTCACTACACGGAAACGGTGCATAAGCCTGATATCCAAACTTTTCTTCCACCGTCTTTGCAAACTCTTCTGTTACAGTATCTTCACCATGCACAACAAAGACGCGTTGTGGAGCCTCTTTAAATGCTCCCAGCCATTTTAAGAGTCCATTCATATCCGCATGACCACTAATTCCATGAAGACTCTCAATTCTTGCCTTAACTTCAATCGGCTCACCGAACAGCTTCACATTCTTTTCGCCCTCAATCAGTCTGCGTCCTAAAGTGCCCATTGCCTGATACCCAACAAAAAGAATCGTACACTCTTCTCTCCACAAATTATGCTTCAGATGGTGACGGATACGACCAGCATCGCACATTCCGGAAGCTGAGATGATCACCTTTGGTTTCTCGATAAAATTGATCATCTTAGAATCATCACTTGTTGTTGCAGTCTTAAGTCCATCAAATATAAGTGGATTAATCCCTGCATTAACAAGTGCAAGTGCATCCTCATCAAAACACTCTCTCATATTTTTTGTAAATATCTTCGTTGCCTCAATTGCAAGCGGACTGTCCAGATATACTTCGAAATTCTGATATTCTTTTAATAATTCTTTTTCTTTGATCTCACGTATAAAATAGAGGAGTTCCTGAGTTCTGCCCACAGCAAAGGAAGGAATAACAACATTTCCCCCTTTATCAAATGTCTCTTTCAGGATTCTTGTAAAATCTCCCAGATAATCCGGTTTTTCCTGCGTATGCAGCCGGTTGCCATACGTAGACTCCATCACAATATAGTCCGCACTCTCTGTATAAGCCGGGTCTTTAATAATCGGCTGATCCAGATTTCCAATATCTCCGGAAAATACAATCTTCTTTGTCACTCCGTCTTCTGTTGCCCAGACTTCAATACTTGCTGATCCAAGCAGATGTCCTACATCTGTAAACCGGATCTGGATCCCCTCACAGATTGTAATGCGCTCCCCATACTGACAAGGCACAAGCAATTCAATCGCATTAAGTGCATCCTGCATCTCATAAACCGGTTCATACTCCGGCTTTCCTGCTCTCCTGCCTTTTCGATTTCTCCACTCTGCCTCAAATTCCTGAATATGCGCACTGTCACGAAGCA
>OGRN01001790.1_pt1 | contig 17652 bp, 15 predicted proteins | sample 1553401 | NCBI WGS metagenome assembly OGRN01 (sample SAMEA2580096, study PRJEB22360) | human gut metagenome | biome: human gut; feature: human-associated habitat; material: faeces | place: Denmark | collected 2008/2010 | reverse complement strand
GTAAACGCGTAGGCAAAGACCGCAGCGCGGGGACCCTTCGGGAATACCGTACCCGCCGCGACCGTCTGGCCTCGTTCCTTCAATACGAGTACGGGTTAAGCGATATTCCGTTTCGGGAACTGACGCACGATTTCGCCGAGAAGTTCATCGTTTACCTGTCCACCGTCCGGGGGCTTCGCTCCAATACGATCTTCCACACGCTAAAAAAACTGCATGCTATGGTTTACATGGCCCTCGACAAAGGCTGGATAGCCGTCCACCCGTTTCCGGACGTATGGGTCGTTCCTCAATCCCGCGAACGGCACTTTTTAGACGATGACGAGATACGGAAGATCATGGACGTACACTTGCCGAACTATAAGACGGCCATCGTGCGGGACATCTTCGTATTCTGCACGTTCACGGGTCTTGCCTATGCGGACGTAAGGAAACTGACCTGCGACGATATACACACGGACAGCAACGGGGATATGTGGATCATCGACAAGCGGCAGAAAACGGGTACGCAGTTCCGGGTTCAGTTGTTGCCCGTCGCACGCGAGTTGGTGGAGAAATACCGCCGCCTCGCGCCTGCGGACGGGGCTGTTTTTCCTGTCCCGGCTTATAACTCGTTCCGAGTATCGTTGCAGACGATAGCCCGCCGTGCCGGACTTTCGTTCGTCCCCTCCTCGCACGTTGCACGTCACTCGTTCGCCACGTCGGTCTGCCTGTCGCAGGGCGTTCCGATCGAGACGGTATCGAAGATGCTCGGGCACAAGCATATCACGACCACGCAGATATACGCGAAAATCACCAACGACAAGATCAAGCGGGATATGGATGATTTACGGGCCCGAATCGGCGACAAGTTCCGTTTAGCGCAGTAAATCCGGCAGGAGTCGGAGTAATGGAAAATCGGGGGACGCAACGCGTCTTCCGATTTTTTTGTAACAATCGTGCTGTGAATAGCCTATATTTCAAAATATTTCGTATGTTTGCACCGTTGTACGAACAAAACGAAGAACAGATGAACGACCTATTTGCCGACAGCGACAGGAGTGCACGAAGCTGCACGAGGCGGAGCAAATAGTCCATTCCTTTAGACGGCATGGACTGTTCCGGTCCGTGCCTTTACACTTTTCATTTATTTCGGCTTATTCGAATCGTCTCGTTGAGAAGCGGAGCAAGCCGCCATTGCACGGCAGTACGGTTGCATTTGCGGCATCCGTAAACAATGACGGGCCGAAACAGGGCGGCGAATCGCTCCAGGCGATACGGCAAACAGGCCGAATGATATAAGGAAACGAAAAAACGGAATATCAGGAATATTGCATATTGCAATAACTTCCTTATATTTGGGGTAACGATTCGCCGGAAACGGCGGGCGGCTTTGTCAATCATGCAAATCTGGTAAATTTTCAGGAAGGCAAAGCACAGGCGAAGTCCCATTATCGGCCCATGCCGGGCGGGGCATTCTGTATTTTGGATTCCATGCTACGGCGTGGGCTTTTGTGTTTATTCTTCCTACGGCCTTACCAGAGCCCGCATGGTGTATAAGCATAATGCCCACGTTCGTTTTTATTCCGGCGGATAGAAAACTTTTAAAAACGAAAAGGTTATGCTATCTTTGCAGGGTAACAATACGGCATAGTCCGTAACATATCGTTAAAGGTTAAGACAACCTTTATACCAACGGTAAAACTCGCGACTGTTATAGCAATATAACAGGTTTTCTTCGGTATAAATTTTGTCTGAAACCCTTGTCATGCCTCGGTACGTGTACCGGGGCGGCAGGGGCGTAAGGGCAACTTACCGAAGAAGGCTCGCGAGGCCGACCGTTGGGGTTGTACCTGCGCTCCTGTTTTTTTCTTATATCTCGCAGGGCCCGGGGAACAGAAATCACACATTTCAACCCCTCTCGATATGTTCCGGTTCCGCCCGTTTTTCAAAATACGCTTCACGCATTCCATCGCCGGAAATATCCGGCGGCAGGGGCGTTGCCGGAGTGCGCGGGCCTTCCGTCGGACAACCTTTTTTCGTAACTTTTGCAAGAAAAGATAACTCGCTTAGAATAAATCGATTGGTCGGATTGCTTGAAAATTGGGTAACGAGATAGCAACCGTTCGTATTTCTGAGTTCTTCATTGTTATGCTACAATGTGATAACTCTTGATGCTACAAAGGTATAAAAATAATGCTGACGAAAAGAGAATTTGCAACATTTTCTTTTTTCGCCAGCTTATTTTATGCTTTCAAGACAAAAAAATAAGTTTAGTCTGGTTTGAGTATATAGCAAACGATATAAACTAAACTCAAAAAATATCGTCTATTTATTTTGCTCGTTAAAGAATATGTACTACTTTTGTATTAACAAAATTGTTAGATAAATTTGTTAACAACTTTCAAATAGTAGAGAAATAATGATAGAGCAGGGAAAAATCAGCAAGGAACAACTTATCTTGGAGGCTGCCGAGCAGGAGTTTTTTATCAAGGGTTATGATGGAGCGAGGACTACATCCATTGCCCAAAGGGCGGGCGTAACACACGCAATGCTACACTACTACTACCGCACCAAGGAGCAACTCTTTGAGCGCATCATCGAGAAGAATGCAAAGACCATCGCCGAGACGATGTTAGCGGTAATGGGTAATCCTTCTATGCCTATTGTCGAGCGATTGAAAGATGGCATAAGTGCTCACTTCGACCTTGTGGCTACAAATCCTCTGTTGCCGCGCTTCTTCCTAAATGAGATTATTGCCCGTCCTGAGCGATATAACCTATTGTATGACAAGATAAAGAGTGTTGCAGGGGTATTGTTTACCTCGATGCAGTGCGAAATGGATGCCGCAGCGGAGCGTGGCGAGATGGAGCGTGTGGATATTCGTATGCTCTTTATGTCGATACTCTCGCTCAATGTATTCCCATTTATTATTCACGACTTTGCCCAACCTGTAATGGGCGATTTGATGGCTGACAGAGAGCAGTTTATTCAACAGCGAAAGGCTGAGAATGTAGAAACTATAATGCGAAGAATCAAAAAGATGTAGGGCTATGAAGAGAATGTTATTAACGCTCCTGCTCGCTATCTCAGCGTTGGGAGCAACAGCACAGACGCTCGACGAGTGTCGTCGCTTGGCTCGTGAGCACTATCCCGAGATTAGGCAGTACAACCTTATCTCCGAGACCGAGCAATACAACCTGTCGAATGCTGCTCGTGCGTGGATTCCGCAGGTGGTAATATCGGGTCAGGCGACCTATCAATCGGCTACACCAACATATCCCGATGCGTTGCAGGGTATGCTATCGGCAAGCGGCGTAGAGATGTCGGGTATTCGCAAAGACCAATACAAAGTAGCAATAGATATTCAGCAGAACATTTGGGATGGTGGTCAATCGAAGGCGAACAAGGCTATTGCCGAGGCGGAGGCTCAGGAGCAGCGAAGTCGTGTTGATGTGTCGCTCTACGACCTACAACAGCGGGTTGACAACCTCTATTTCGGCATCTTGCTTTTAGATGAGCGTGTTGCGCAGACCGAGGCACAGATTGGAGTTTTGGAGAGCAATCTCGCCCGTATGCGTGCATATTATAACAATGGTGTGGCGATGCAGTCTGATGTAGATGCCATCGAGGCGGAGGTCTTGACTGCTCGTCAGACACTCGGACAGATAGAGGCATCACGAGCAAGCTACCGTCGTATGTTGGAGACTTTCATCGGACAGTCTCTAACGAGTGATAAGCTACAACGCCCCGCATCAGCAGATGTTTTAGGTCGTAACTCTGCACGCCCTGAACTCGCTCTATTTGATGCACAGGAGAGCCGACTAAATGCACAGCTCAGAGCGATAGATGCCTCAACAATGCCACGATTTAGTCTCTTTGCACAGGGATACTATGGCTACCCGGGATTGGATATGTTTCAGAGTATGGTTTCGGCAGAGTGGACACCAAATGCTATTGTTGGAGTGCGTATGTCGTGGAATATAGGTGCATTCTACACCAAGCGAAACAACCTCGAAAAGTTGAATGCGGCACAAAGACAGATTGCCATACAACGAGATGTGTTCCTATTCAACAGCGAGATGCAGACCACGCAGGATGATGGCGAGATTACTCGACTTCGTCAGGCTGTGGCAGATGATGAGCGTATTGTGGAGTTGCGCCGTAATGTGCGTATGGCTGCGGAGTCAAGGTTGGAGAATGGTGTCATCGACGCAACCGACCTACTCAGAAAGATTACAGATGAGACAAATGCTATGCTCAATCGCAGCACCCACGAGATAGAACTTTTACAAGCACAATATAGATTAAAACACACATTAAATCAATAGATTATGAAACGAATAGTATATATCGTTGCAGCGATGCTCGCAGTGTCGTGTGGCACAGAGGCGGAGTTTGACGCACAGGGAACATTTGAGGCAACCGAGGTGGTTATCTCCTCAGAGGCTGCGGGTCGCATTCTGAGTTTTGATATTGAGGAGGGAATGGAAATAGATGCAGGCGAGCCACTTGCCGTGATAGATAGCGTGCAACTACACTTGCAGCGTAGCCAACTCGAAGCACAGCTCTCGGCTTTGCTCAACTCTCGCCCCGATGTACAGACACAAGTGGCATCGCTTCGTGAGCAGATTGCAACATTGAAAGTGGAGCAAAGACGCATCGAGAATATGCTCAGTGATAGAGCTGCTACCGAGAAGCAAAAGGATGATGTTGACGCACAGATTCGCATCTTGGAGAGCCAACTCTCGGCAACACTCTCAACGCTCAATACCAACACCTCGACCATCAATAGCAATGCCGAGGCTATTCGTGTTCAGATTTCAGCCTTGGATGACCGCATAGCAAAGTGTCGTGCATTATCGCCAATTAGCGGAACAGTGCTCGTGAAGTATGCACAGGAGGGCGAGTTGGCAACAGTAGGCAGACCTCTTGTAAAGATTGCAGACCTCAACAATATCTACCTTCGTGCCTACTTCACCTCTGACCAACTTGCAAACATTAAACTTGGCGATGAGGTGACTGTTACTGCCGATTTCGGTGGTGAGGAGCGTTACGACTATGTAGGTCGTGTTGCTTGGATTTCAGCCGAGAGCGAGTTTACGCCTAAGACTATTCAAACCAAAGACTCTCGTGCCAACTTGGTCTATGCCGTGAAGATTGCCGTAGAGAACGATGGTCGTTTGAAGATTGGATTGGCGGGCGAAGTAAAGTTGTAGTATGAGTGCCATTGAGATACATAACCTATCCAAGAGTTTCGGCAAGGTCAAGGCTCTCGACTCGGTATCATTTTCGGTCGAGCGTGGCGAGCTGTTTGGACTTATAGGTCCCGATGGCGCAGGAAAGACCACACTCTTTCGTCTGCTCACAACGCTACTCAACCCCGATGAGGGTAGTGCCTTGGTTGATGGCTACAACATAGTCAAGGATTACCTATCCATTCGTTCACGAGTAGGTTATATGCCCGGGCGATTCTCTCTCTATCCCGATTTGTCGGTCGAGGAGAATCTCAACTTCTTTGCTGCGTTGTTTGGTGTAACTGTCGAGGAGTCATACGACCTTATAGCACCCATATACAAGCAGATTGAGCCATTCCGTACTCGACGAGCAGGTAAACTTTCGGGAGGTATGAAGCAGAAATTGGCTCTCTCGTGTGCACTGATTCATCGCCCAAGCGTACTCTTCTTGGACGAGCCTACTACGGGCGTAGATGCTGTCTCTCGTAGCGAGTTTTGGGATATGCTCGCAGGGTTGAAGGAGCGAGAAATCACGATTTTGGTCTCAACGCCATATATGGACGAGGCTTCCCGGTGCGATAGAATAGCTCTTTGCAATGAGGGGCACATTTTGGGTATTGACACACCGCAGAGCATAGTCGAGAAATTCGACTCGCCTCTATATGCTGTGAGTGCCGAGAATATGTTTACACTATTGGAGTCTTCACGAGGAGTGCAAGGTGTTGTGGAGTGCTATCCCTTTGGTGAGGTGCACCACTTGGTAGCAAGCAACGATTTCAATGTAGCGCACTACAAAGAGGCATTGAGCCATATCGAAAATCTCACCATCATACCCACACGCCCAACCATTGAGGATATGTTTATTAAACTGATGAAACGATGAGCGACATAGTTATTTCGGTGCGAGAGTTGACCAAGTGTTTCGGTGACTTTGCTGCCGTTGACCACATATCGTTTGATGTTCGCCGAGGCGAGATTTTCGGATTTCTCGGCGCTAATGGTGCAGGTAAGACTACCGCTATGCGTATGCTCTGCGGATTGAGTTATCCCACATCAGGCAGCGGCACGGTGGCGGGCTTCGACATTACAACCGAGGGAGAGCAGATTAAACGCCGCATAGGTTATATGAGCCAACGATTTTCGCTTTACAACGACCTCACCGTTTGGGAGAATATCAACCTCTTTGCAGGTATATACGGATTGTCGAAAGCCGAGACAGAGAGTCGTGCAACAGAGTTGCTCGAAAGGCTAAACTTCGCTTCGGAACGCAATACTTTGGTTGGCTCACTACCTCTTGGTTGGAAGCAGAAGTTGTCGTTTGCCATAGCTACTATTCATCGCCCCGAGGTGGTATTCTTGGACGAGCCTACGGGAGGCGTTGACCCTGTAACACGCCGTCAGTTTTGGGAGATGATATACGAAGCTGCCAATGGTGGTACGACCATATTCGTCACTACGCACTATATGGATGAGGCGGAGTATTGCAGTCGTGTGTCGATAATGGTCGATGGCAAAGTGTGTGCCCTCGACACTCCTGCACGCCTAAAACAACAATTTGCAGCAGAGTCTATGGATGAGGTGTTCCGCACATTGGCTCGTGGTGCACAGAGAGGAGAGTAATCTACTATGAAGGGAAATTTTCTATCGTTCGTAAAGAAGGAGTCGCTGCACATCCTGCGAGATAAGCGCACGATGCTCGTCGTTATGCTTATCCCTGTTATGCTGATGATTCTCTTCGGCTTTGCCATATCTACGGAGGTTAATAATGTCAATGTGGCTGTGGTTGCTCCTGACCGCACCGATGGCGTTGAGGATGCTGTTAATCGCCTTGTAGCCAATGACTATTTCACTTTCAAAGGCTACATCTCACAAGACCAAATAGACGCAAAGTTACGTTCAGGCGAGGTGGGTGCTGTGGTCTGCTTTGCTTCGGACTACGACCGCCGTGTGGCACATATTGAGGCAGGGCTTCAATCTACTCCTGTGATTCAAGTTGTGGTCGATGCTGCAAATGTCAATACGGCAGGTGCAGCAACAGCCTACTTGCAGGGTGTTCTGCTTGGCTCGGCTTCACAACAAGCACTGTTCGAGAGTCGTATGCTCTTCAATCCGCAGATGAAGAGTGCCTACAACTTCGTACCCGGTATTATGGGCTTGATATTCATCTTGGTGTGTGCGATGATGACATCGGTGTCTATTGTGCGTGAGCGTGAGGTGGGAACAATGGAGGTTTTACTCGTGTCGCCTGTGCGCCCCGTGAAGATTATCTTTGCCAAGATGATTCCATACTTTGTCATCTCGTGCATAGTGCTAACATCGACACTACTGCTTGCCCGCTTTCTGCTTGGTGTGCCCATGTCGGGTGGTGTGGGTGGCATTGTTGCCATCTCGTTGCTATACCTTGTGTTGGCTCTGTCGTTGGGATTGTTGGTGTCGACCATTGCAAGGACACAGGTGGCAGCTCTGCTTATCTCGGCTGTGGTGATGATGATGCCTATCCTTATGCTCTCGGGAATGCTCTTTCCGATTGAAAACCTGCCAAAGTTCTTCGAGATAGTGTCAAACATTATCCCCGCACGATGGTATATAGACGCTACTCGCAAGATGATGATTCAAGGAGTGCCACTCGTTGCCGTGTGGAAGGATTTTGTGATACTACTCGGTATGACGGTAGTATTGATTACTGTGTCGCTCAGAAAGTTTAACGATAAGTTGGAGTAAGCGTATGAGAGGATTTATCGTATTGTTGCAAAAGGAGTTTTTGCAGATTCGTCGCAACCCGTTTCTGCCAAAGCTGATTATCGCATTCCCCATAATGATTATGCTCATTATGCCGCTCATTATGACTATGGATGTGCGTAATGTCAATGTAGCTGTCGTTGACCTCGACCGTTCAACAGCATCACGCCGTATTGTATCGCATATCGAAGCATCGGAATACCTATCGTTGGTCGGCACAACATCCGAATATAGCATTGCGATGGAGGGTTTGGAGCAGGGCGATATAGATGTTATCGTGCAGATTCCCGACGATTTCGAGCGAGATATGACAGTAGCTTTGCCCCAAAAGATTAGCATTATAGCCAATGCCGTAAACGCCACCAAAGGCTCTATGGGTACTCAATATATCGTTCAGACCATTGCCCGTTCGTTGATGGAGATTCGTGGCGAGCGTAACCCTAACCAACAATCGGAGCTGATAACGGTGCAGAATCGCTTTAACCCTACGCTCAACTACCGCCACTATATGATTCCTGCGCTGATGATTATCCTCTTCATTCTCATTTGTGGTTTCCTCCCTGCGCTGAGCATCGTAGGCGAAAAGGAGAGTGGAACAATCGAGCAGATAAATGTAACTCCTGTCAGCCGCCTAACATTCACATTGGCGAAACTTGTCCCCTATTGGATTATAGGAATGTTCGTACTTACTGTTGCGACGATTGTTGCCCGCTTGGTCTACGACCTTGTTCCCGTTGGCTCAATAGGTGCTATATATTTGGGTGCTATGTTTTTCATCCTCACTATCTCAGGATTTAGCCTGATGATAGCAAATTTCTCGGAGACAATGCAGCAGACGATGTTTGTGATGTTCTTCTTCGTAATGATTTTTATGCTGATGAGCGGACTACTCACCCCAATCGACTCTATGCCCGATTGGGCACAGAAAATCACACTTGCGCTGCCTCCACGCTATTTCGTTGACATTCTTCGCTCTGTCTACTTGAAGGGTACACACCTCACTGAGCTATGGACTAACTTCGTCGCTCTCGGAGCATTCTCCATCCTCTTCAACACCCTCGCCGCCATAACCTATAAGAAACAAGCCTAGCAATAATGGCGACCGTTTAATTTGGTCGCCATTATTGTTAGAGTTTCATCCCTCTGCTTCTTTTTGGTTGTATTGGCTGACGGATTGATTGTCGGTGTTTGTCGTATTGCTCGTTAAACCATTGGCTGATGGGTATTCGATTTGCGGTTAAGGTGAGTCGCCTATCGTTATCTCGCAGAATCTGCAAAGGGGTATTATCCGTTGCAAACCATCGATTATGCTCCGAAGAGAATAGCCGTCCTGTAAAGTTCAGAATCTTACCCTTAAACAGTTCGGCAAACTCCATAGCCGAAAGTCCGATTTGCTTGGCAAGGCGTTCCAATCGTAGAAGGTGGGCAAAATCGGGATACCAACGATGAGCGGTGTTGATTATCGAATTTAGAGTGTTGGTCTCCTCCTTATGCTCGGCCTCCTTTGCTTCAAGAGCCTTGCGATGCTCATTGTCTTTATTCATCATTGCTCTGCTATGTTCTACCTGCATTTGCTTGATATTGGATTGCAGTTGCTCGATAGTTTCGTCTCGGATAGCTATCTCATCCCGTAAATCCTCGTTCTTGCGTTCCAACGATTTCATCTTACCGCTACCGAAAAGAGAACTGACACCGCTTGCAAGGGCTGTGGCTGCATCTGTGGCTACGCTTTTGAGTTTGTCGGTGCGTATCTCCGATTTCACCTGTTTTAGTTCTTGCTCGGCAAGATCTATCTGGTGTTCCTTATGTTGCCTCTCAGCCTCTATGCGTTCAAGCTCGGCACGCTGCTTCTCTATGATGAAGTCGTTACGTTCCAAATGCTCCTTGCCTGTCTCAGTTTTGGATTGTCCTCGTTCCATTGATAGGATTTCAGATAACAATGTCTGCATTTGAGTCATATCATCATCGTTGAGTTTATAACTCTTTCCTGTTTCGTGGTTCATCCAATCGAATACGATATGTGCGTGGTAGTTGGGCTTAAACCAACGACCATCAATTTGAAAACTCTCCTTATCGTCAGGGGCTGGCTCTCCACTGAGCCAATGTCCCTCGTCTTTGTGGAGGAATATTTGAAGCGGTGTGATACCCCAACGCTCTTGGCACTCCTCGCCAAATCTGCGAACATCCTCTAATGTCGTGTCGGACTTGATGAGTAACACACCCTCACGAATGGGTGAGCATCCTGCGACCTTGACAATCTTCCCACTCTTGGTTTTGCGTTCTCGCTCTTTCTCCTGCATCGCCCGTCCTGTCTTCGCTTTTACCATCTGTTTGATGTTATCGTAATGCGTCTGCAAATCGTAGTCGGCAATGCGAGGGTTTATCCAATGCTCGTTGTCGGCAACAAGTTGGGGTATGAGGTAGATTTTCGACTCACCGATGTTACGCATATACTCGGGAGTTCTGAGGTTGTGGGCCTCGCTTGATGATATGTTGCAAGGCTTGATATGTATGCTGCTTTTTATTGCCATAGTTATTCTGATTTTATTGGTTGCACTAATGTCTGTTGGCCATTTGGTCACTTGCTTCCGCTGTCGGGGTCCTTAGGGGCAACGCCCATAAGCGGAGTGCAGAGAGGTCACTCTGCCCCACAACTACACATCGGCGAAGCGTGTAGTTATAGTGGGCTATAACCTGAAGCCTCGTTTCTTCTTCGGCTGCGGTTGTGGCATCCGTCTTACGGATTGGACTTGCGATTTCTTTACCGCTTGTTTTGTTTGGATTCTGTGGCGTAAATAGTCGTTCAAATCCTTATGCTCGGCATAGTGTTTCGACATATCCCGAAGCCTCTCTCTGAACATCTTTTTCAGACTCTCCAATGCCGTTTGCCCTGCTTGGTCGTTGTCGAGAAAACAGCCGATTCTGCTGTATGGTCTTAACAGTCGTTCTGCTTTTGAGAGGTTGGTGACGGAGTTAAGTACCATATAATCCTGTGCCTCGATGCGTGGTTCTTCGGGGTGGTCGTTTACCCGAATGGTGAGATATGAGAGGTAATCCATAAATCCCTCGAAGAGATAACACGCAGCCCGTGGCTCGCCCTGCTGTCGGATATGTGTAATATCCTTTGGAGCGAGACAACCTTTGAAGTAGCGGTTACGGAGTTCATAGCCTCCTGCCGTATTCGGAAAGCCGATGGCGAAGTATGGTTTACCGTTATACTCAAATCTCAACTCCTTACACTCTCTTTTGGCGAGTTCGATGTTTATGCCTCGCTCCTTAAAGTAGGCGATTAGTGCAGATGATGATAACTCTCCAACCTTTATGTCCTCAAAACTATGATTAGAGGATTGTTGCTCGCCAAAAGAAAAGGTTGCAGGGCGTGTGTATGGAGTCCGCTCCGCTATGCGTGTTAATAGATATGATACATTCTCGCTATGATATAGCTCAGCTGCCAATGCGATGATGTTGCCACCCTTGCCGATACCGAAGTCGTACCATTGGTTGAGTTCGGTATTTACCTTGAACGAAGCATCGGTTTCGTTTCTCAGCGGTGATTTATACCATAGGTTCTTGCCTTGTTGCTTGATAGGTGTATAGCCCAAACTTTGCAGATAGTCTGCCAACTTGATTTGCTTTGCATCGTTGATTGTCATATTACTACGATTTTGAGGTTAATGAAATTTTGTTGATTTGATGAATCGTTGATGTAATATGCTTATATACAGACTTGTAACCTCTCAACATCTTCTCAACAAACTACTCACCAAAAGAGAAATCCACAAACGGGAGTTGTCGGTCTCTCAACTTCTCTTTTGGCTTGTTGAGATTTTGTTGAGAATGTATATTGCTTGTTATCAGTGTGTTTATACTCATATTCAACAATTCAACAGAAGATAGATGATGTTACAAGGATTCGAGTTGTTCCCTTGTGATAGTGTAGAAGCGTCCAACCCTCCTTATCGGCTCATAGTGGCAACTCTGGTTGTAGTTGCCTTGATAGGTGGTATAGGTAAGTCCGTTGGGTGCAGGTGTCAGTTTCCAACACTCCTGCACCACCTTACGCACTTGGTGTTTCTCAACCTTTACCTGCGAGTGCATCAAAAGCACAATAAGGTCGTTAAGGCAGAATGAAACGCTATCCACATTCATAGTAGCCATAATGTCGAGCAGCAGCTCCGACATCTCGATCTCCAAGCGGTTGCGGTTGCTGCGGATAATCCTCTGCAATGCTTCGGTATGCAGCAATGAGGGGTTGAACCACATTCGGCTCTCCCTCTCGGTGGATAGTTGGCGGTGGCTGAGATAATGAAGAAATGCGGGTATTTCTGCTTTCAGGCGTTGCAGGAAGTTGGTATCATCGGACTGCAAGCGGTTTATCTTGCGTACCCAATAGCGTGTTTCTCCTGCATCGATGATTACGGGCAGATACTCGTTGTTGGAGCATAGCACGAATTTGGCGAAGAACGCTATCTCATCACGGTCTTTGCCTTTGGCCTCCACCTTGTAGGATAATGTGGTGCTAAGATTCTTCAATCGCTCGCTGTCCTCCCTGCGGTTGAGCAGTACCTCATCGACCACGATAAGCAACTTGCCTGCCCAATCGGAATTGAATTGGCTGCGGAAATCCTCGTTGGTGTTGAATGTGACATTGTTCTGAAAGAGGGCTTTCAGAAAGTTCAGAAATGTACTCTTGCCTGTATTGCGTTCCTCCGATACCAATAGTAGGATTGGCAACTTCTGAACGGGTTGCAGGTAGAGCAGTTGCAGATAGTCCATTCCCAACTCGTATTGCTCACCGAAGATATGCTCCACCAATGAGCGGATAGAGGGGAAATCACCCTCTTGCGGTTGATGGTCTATCGGCTCATAGAGGTTAAGGAACTTGCCGATTACAGGGCGGTAGCCGATGTGTTCGGGTACGGTGCAGAAACCGTCATACTTGGGAATACTGCCGATGTAGTCCTTGCCATAATCTTGGCGGAGCGTTTCATTGTTCCAAGGGATACGCTTCTTTACATATCCACCGTTCAGTCTCGGTTGCTCCACAATTTTGTAGAGCGTTGTTCCCACTCGGATAAATTCTTCTTTTGCCATACTGCCATCTGATGGCGGTTGATGGCTTGAGGTAACTTTTTTAGCTTCCATATTTCACTCTTTGGGGTTTGAAAAATGTCAGCTACAAAAATATAAGTGATTGACGGATAAGTTGCTACGCAAATCATGGCAGAATAGCGAATAAAGTACTATGGGGATAGGAATTTGAGGGGTGCATAAACAAAACAAGCCCGAAAACAGGTCGAAAACCTATCTTCGGACTTACCTTGACTGACTAATCAGCCGATATGCCGATATTATGACATACCTATTGGAGAGTTGGCAAGCGAAAAGAGATAACATATTTTCTCTTTTCGTCCGCATATCCTCTTTAACACCTCACCCCGTATCTTCTCTGCACCGTATGAATGGATGCGAAATGCAAGGGCTGCAATCATATCCATATTGTAGAGGGTAGCCCAATGGGTATATGGTATCATTTCGCAATGTTGCGTGTGTTCCGCTATCACTCCGCTTTTGTGTATGGCTCGGATAGCAGCCTTTAATGTGGGTGCTGCCACATCGAACAGCACCACAAGTTCCGCAAACGACATCCATATATTGTCATCGGGTATATTCACATAACCCGATTCGCTGATTGTTATAATTGCTCGTTCCATACCTTATGCCATTGTGGTGTTACCGAATGATTGATTAAGTTGGTTGCCGAACATCGTCAAATCCTTGTCGATTTTCTCGGTGGTAATCTTTGCATACAGCTGTGTTGTAACGATGTTCGTATGCCCCAAAACTCGGCTTACACTCTCGATTGGCATACCCTTACTCAGGGCGAGGGTCGCGAACCCATGCCTACTGCAATGAAATGAAATATCCTTGTCGATTCCGCACTCTTTTATCATCTTTTTCAAGGGTTTACATATATTCCAATAGTTCAAATTCGGGAATACGAGTTTGTTTTCTTGGAATGGTTCATATCGCTTGATTATCTGCAATGGAATATCCAACAACTTCACTTGAAACGGAATTTTGGTCTTGTGTCGCTTAGACAATATCCATTTCTCACCGTTCACCTCTACAATATCATCGGTGGTAAGTTCCTTAATATCCACAAATGACAAAGCTGTAAAACTTGCGAACACGAACAAATCTCGGATATATGCCAACTTGCTATCCGTAAAATCGTGTGTCATCACCGCTTTTAATTCATCTTCGGTCAGAAACTCCCTCTCCTTAACATTGGGGCTTATGTGAAATTGAGCAAATGGGTTTCTCGGCATCAATCCGTTGTAGTGGGCACGCATAACAACACCCTTGAGCCACATACAATTTGCCCAGATACTGCCATTCTGCAAACCTCTGTCTGTTGCGAGGAATACCGCAAACTCCTTGATAAAGTCGGGAGTCAGCTCAATCATAGACATATCGTTACGCTTGTAATTCGCCTTGATGAATGCTGCGACATGGTTTCTTGCCCGTACTCTTGACATATAGGTAGACATAGTTCGGTCAGTGCCTACACGCTTCTTGAATGTGGCATTATCTTTATCAAACGCACCGAGCAATGTTTCATACTCAGTTCCGATGCCTTGATAGGCATTGCGTACCATTTCGGCAGTTACATAGGCTTCTCTGTCCGACAAGCGTTGATAGTGCTTGATGATTTGAGCCTTGATGTTATCCAAAGCAAGATTGAGTTCTCTTGCTTCCTTGCTCTTACCTTTGGCTCGGTTGCCTTTTACATCCCAAAGTTCCTTTGCAATGGTTCGCTTACAACTGAATTGGGCTACAGAGCCGTTGATTGTCACTCGTCCCATAATGGGAACAATACCGTTTTTCTCTTTGCTTCCGTTCACGTAGAACAGCACCTTAAATGTACTTCGCATAACACAACTTTTTTGGTTACAAAATTATGTATCAGCGAGTTATACATTGCTACGCAATATGATGCAGAACTATGAAACGTGACGACACAAAGAAAAATATTACTCCATTATCGGGTAATGATTAGGCAACCGTTCTATTTCATTACCTTGCGTTTCTTTGCTAAATTGCTATCGTTACTATTTCTGAGGTTTTCTGTGTAATGCATTTATAGTCAGTGAAAAATGCACTATTATTCCGACTTCGGTTGATTATTCCAGCGTTTTTTACTAACTTTCATATATTTCCCCGCACAGGGCAATGCGCTTTCCCGTCAGGTAACAGCGGACAGAGCGCGTTCCCTGTGCGTTTTTTTCTGTTGCACCGTATCGGACGGCCCCGGCTGTCCGCCCTTCGGGGGAATGCACGGCGGTCGTCGAAACGGACAGGGACTTCGCCGAAGACAGCCCGTCGCCGTATTCCCCTTTCGACCATCCGGAACCATACGATATATTCCTTATCGGGAACGGCCGTTTGCGGGGCTATGGGTATCGACGAACGCCCCGCCGCAAAGGGTCTCGTTAAGCTCGCAAGGCCGTGTGTCGCCCTGAACTGCGGTTCGGCCGTTCCCTTTATTCTCGATTCCTCATTTTGAATTTAAATTGCCAAAACAAAAGACCATGCCCAGCAAAAAGAAAGACTCCCGGACGGTCTGCGTCGTGACCGTCTTTTATAAAAGACAATATTTAGGCTCTCTGGTATTCGACAGCCCCGAAACGGGAGAGGCGATCACGTCTGCCGTGCAAACGATGCTCGGGCCCTCGGGCGAACAGGATGTATCGTTCGAAACGACCCTCCAACCGTTATACGATACGGAGACGATCGAAAGAGAACTGCAAGAGATCATAAAAAGCCTCATTCCGTCGGTTCCGTCTACTCCTACCGTCGATCTGGGAAAGTTGCTCACGGAGGAACGGGCCCTTAACGGACTGTCCGAGCGAATCGACCTTTCTCAAATCATGGGCCTGTGGCAGTTGGGCGATTCCTATCGGTACGACTCCGAACGCAAGGCGTGGGACGAGCCTGTTTCCCTGTTGCCGGCGAACGTCCGAACCCGATTCCGCGAGGACGGAACGACGGAGGAATACGAAGCGGAATTCGATACCGGCAGCAATTCCTACCGTTATGACTCGGAGCGCCGGGCGCTAACGTGGGACGGATGCGAGAATTACATCGTCCGCCTCTCGCCTTCGCGCATGGAGGTCATCACCTATGAACCGGCGACGGAAACACATCCGCACGAAGAGATACACAAGTTCGTTTATAGCAGGATAGGGAAATAAGATATCAGGAGGGGATAATAATCGCAGGCTGAAAGCCGAGGGGCGGGCGTTCCGGTTCGGCGTTTCCGGAAACGGAAGCGGCCTCCGCAACACCCGTCCCCGTTTTTTAATTATGAGTAAGAACGATACAATCACAGATCATATCCTGAACGGTTCCCCGGTTTCTCCGGTCGAGCGGCTCGCCGTCGTGTTGCGCCATTCGCAAGAGACTTCGCTCAATTCGCTGGCCCGTACGCTCAGGCTCAGGCGTTCGGAAAACCTTTACCAGATCAAGAAAGGCAACAACAATATCAGCGTTCCGCTGGCAAGACGCATTACGGAGGTTTATCCGCAATTCAACGTGGGATGGCTGATTACGGGCATGGGCGAGCCTTTTTGCGAACCGTCGTCCCTGACGGTTTCTCCGTCCGTAAAAAAACTGCCTCTGCACACGGTGCTGGATTTGCTCCCGGACGGGACCCTGCGGGAAACGGAACGCATACTGACTTTCCCTTCGGACTTCTGCCCCTCGGCGGAACTCGTAACCGTATGCCGCGACGACGCTATGGAACCCCGTATCATGCCCGGCGACTATCTGTTTCTGGCTTCCTCTACGGTCGAGGCGGTCGTTTTCGGCCGTTTATACCTTGTCGTCACCGCTTCGGCCCGGCTTTGCCGGGTAATCCGCAAAAGCGAAAAAGAGGGGCGTTTACGCCTCGTATCGCTGAAACCGGAAAGGTACGACGATATCGTCCTGCCCAAAGAGCGCATCCGCGTCCTGTACCGTATCTGCGGAACGTTCCGATATTGGGACGGATAATAGACACGGAGCCGTTTGCAGGGTATTTACGAGATGGCCGATGTTTGCATGGCTTGGGCGGACCGTTCTCTGCCTGAAACAGAAAACGAAGAAACATAAAAAAGCGGGGACAGTTTGAGAACTGTCCCCGCTTTCGGAAATTACCGGTACTCTGCCGGTCTGAGGTTTCGGATCAGCACTTTCCTTATCCCCGCTTCGGGATAGAGGAATACCCTGTCGCTGACAGCCGTGTAGGGGATTTGCCGGGTATCGCGCAGAGTTTGGAGCGTCCGGGGCGAGATATGCAGGTAGTCGCATACGTCGCGTCCGGTCAGGTAGCGTTCCTCCCGGATCGGCGGGACGTAGTTCTCCGCCGCCTGGCATAGGGCCCGTTCGATCTATCCGAGCCTGACGAAAGCCTGTTTGACTTCGTCGCTTTCGGGAGTCAGATAATCCATCGACATGCCTTATCTCCTTTTAGGTTCGGTTCTCGATTCGAGGAACGCCGCGACGTCGCCTTCCCGGTAGAAATACTTTCCTCCTACGCTGGAGAACGGGATCAGTCCCCGCTCCCGGTAGGATTGCAGCGTCCGCTTGCTGACTCCCAGCGCAAGGCATACGTCCTGCGAGTCGATTCAACTGCTGTCCGTCCTCGGCTCCTACC